>OGTC01000031.1_pt1 | contig 127270 bp, 129 predicted proteins | sample 1574531 | NCBI WGS metagenome assembly OGTC01 (sample SAMN03295859, study PRJEB24534) | human gut metagenome | isolation source: fecal sample 2 from infant 9 | host: Homo sapiens | place: USA: Pittsburgh, PA | collected 2014-07 | reverse complement strand
AACCCGTGTTACCGCCGTGAAAAGGCGGTGTCTTAACCCCTTGACCAACGGACCTTGAGCTTTTAGGCTCTTTCTATTATACCCACTTTTAGAATCTTGTCAACTGGTTTTGGAAAAAATGTAAACTGATAAATTTATCAGTTTACAACCATTGATTAATATTTAGTAGCTTAAAGATGTTTGTGCAATTATAATTCAGCGATTTGATTTAGGTTTACTTCCGCTACTGTATCATTACCAAACATAGAAATAGTCATTTTTACTTTGTTATTATCGATTTCAGTGATTTTCCCTGTGTAATCGGTAAAAGCGCCATCGATAATGCGGACTGTTTGACCAACTTCAACATTGATGTCAAACTCTTGAACAGTTTGTCCCATTGACACCAAGATATCTCTAATTTCTTGTTCTAAGAGCGGAGTTGGTTTCGATCTATTGCCGTGTGACCCAACAAATCCTGTAACGTTTGGTGTGTTACGTACTACAAACCAAGCTTCATCAGTCATGACCATTTCTACAAGAACATAACCAGGAAAACGGTTTTCTTCAACTTCTTTTCTCTTCCCGTTTTTTTCAACTTGTACAGTTTGGGTTGGGATTTCCACACGTAAGATATTATCTAACATATTGTATGTTTGTGCTCGTTGCAAAAGATTTTCTTTTACTTTATTTTCATAACCTGAATATGTTTGGAGAACAAACCATCCCTTATCAAAACTATCCATCTTTTTTTCCTTTCTTAATGGTAAACTTCTTTCAGCGTATTTATTCTATCTTAAAAAATATTGATGAATCGAATCAATCCACTAACAATTAATTGGTCAAATATATAAATGATGACAACAAAGAAAGCCGTATATTCCATGATAGATTTAAAATCTACCCAACTTTCTTTCCGAGTTGGCCAAGTTGTATCTTTTAAAAGTGTAAAGATATCCTTAATAAAACTCATTATTTTCTCCTATCTCGTTTCTCGGTGTGTTGTGTATTTACCACAATGTTTACAAAATTTATTTACTTCTAAGCGAGTCAGTTTTGGATTACTACTAATTTTAATCGAGTAGTTTCTTAAACCACAAATCTCACAGGCCAAGCTTGCTTTTTTAAGTGCCATAGCTCCTCCATCTTATCTATTATACCAATTATCCTTACCTTTGACAAGTTAAATTACACTACGCACTTATCCTATTTTGAAAATAAAAAAGTCTAGGAATAATCCTAGACTCTATTTTACATTATTTTCCGAGGTAGTATTCTTTTACAACATTCAACTTTTCATCAAATTCGAACACCAATGGTGGGAAGTTAGGAATTTCCACATTCATGATTTCGTCGTCTGACAAATGTTTGATATGTTTTACAAGGGCACGGATTGAGTTACCGTGTGCTCCTACGAATACGTTTTTACCGTCTTTAAGAGCTGGAGCGATTTTATCTTCCCAGAATGGAAGGGCACGTTCCAAAGTCACTTTCAAGTTTTCAGCATCTGGGATAACTGAGTCGTCAAGTGAAGCGTAGCGACGGTCAGTGTGAGCTGAGTGCTCATCGTCGCGATCCATTGCTGGAGGCAATACATCGTATGAACGACGCCAGATGTGAACTTGTTCATCACCAAATTGTTGAGCAGCTTCTGCTTTGTTTTTACCAGTCAAACCACCATAGTGACGTTCGTTCAAGCGCCATGATTTTTCAACTGGAACCCAGAGTTGATCAGATGCTTCAAGAGCCAAGTTCGTTGTTTTGATTGCACGTTTTAATACTGAAGTGTATGCTTGGTCAAATTCGATACCAGCTTCTTTGATCAATTTACCAGCATCAATAGCTTGTTGTGTACCTTTTTCAGACAAATCAACATCAGCCCAACCAGTGAATAGGTTAGCTTTGTTCCATTCAGACTCACCGTGGCGAGCAAAAACCAATTTTACCATTTGATGGATCTCCTTTTATTCTTCGAGGTTGTCCCCGTTTTTCTATTCTATTTTACACAATTTTTCACAAAAAAGCTAGTTAAAATCAACGAAAAAGAGAAGAGCTCTTTGACTCTTCCCTTAAAAAATAATTTATCCTTCAATTTTGAATTGTTTCAAGCTTGCTAGGTACAAAGCCCCACCAATGATAAGGACAATTCCACCAATCCATCCAAGGAATGGAATCAAAGCAACTCCAGAACCAACAATAAACAAAATCGATGGTGCTAATGAAATACGTTTGTCATCTTTATAATAAACAAGAGAGAGGATTCCAAGAATGAGAGTTGCAATTTTTACTAATGTGAAAACAAGTAAAATAACTCCCACTACAATTCCTGCAAAATCTTCATCCTCAGCAATAGCTGCAAGAAAAACTATTAAAATGGGTAAGAAAGCTAAAATAGCCCCTACAATAATACCTATAATTCCATCTACTTGGGCAAGTGTTTTTGTCTTCATAAACGTCTCCTTTTTGTTAATAAGGTATATTATACCATATTTTTAATAAAGTTCTTATTTTTTAAAAAAATACAGGAAATTCTCCTGTATTTTTGTTAAATTATTTTGCTTCAAATCCTTCTGCAACAACTTGGGCAAAGTTCTCTTCGACGATGCTTGCACAGTGATCACAGATGGTTGCGTGGTAGTGGCGTTCAGCCGTTGTTGGATCGATGCGACGGCAACGGTCACAAACTTCACCAGCTGCACGTTCAACTGTGAAGGCTACATCTTCAAAGGTCACTGCACCTTCTGGAGCTGGCCCTTCTGCGATGGTCAACTCAGAAACAATCAAGAGTTGAGCAACATTGCTATCAACAGCTCCAAGAAGGGTTTTCACAACTTCATTTGGATAAACAGTTAAGTGAGCTTCAAGAGATTTACCGATCACTTTTTCATTCCGTGCTTCTTCCAAGGCTTTTTGAGCTTGTCCACGGAAGTCCATAAAAGCTGACCAAGTATCCAAGATTTCTTCTTGGTTGGCAAATGTTTGAGCTTCTGGCAATTCTGACAATTGAACGAAGTCTTCCGCTTCAAACTCAAGGTAGGACCAGATTTCTTCCGCTGTGTGAGGAAGGATTGGTGTCAAGAGTTTAGTGATCTTCACAAGAATATCGTAGAAGACCGTTTGCATTTGACGGCGTTCAAGGGATTTAGCTCCTTCAATGTAAACAACATCTTTGGCGAAGTCAAGGTAGAAAGCAGACAAATCAACATTGATAAAGTTCACTAGGGCTTTGTAGATCGTCAAGAATTCAAAGTTAGCATAAGCATCACGAATGGTCTTAACAAGCTGGTTGAAGCGAATGGTCATGTACTTGTCAACTGAACGTAGTTCTTCGTAAGCTACTGCATCCTCAGCAGGGTTAAAATCAGATGTATTGGCAATCAAGAAACGAAGCGTATTACGAATCTTACGGTAAGTTTCAGAGACTTGACTCAAGATATCCATAGAGATACGCACATCGTTGCTTGAGTCCACACTGGTTACCCAGAGACGCAAGATTTCAGCACCGAATTGTTTTTCAACATCGCTTGGGGCAATGGTATTTCCAAGAGATTTAGACATCTTCTCATCTTTACCATCTAATGTGAAACCTTGCGACAAGATTTGCTTGTAAGGTGCTACGCCATGGTTAGCAACAGAGGTGATGAGTGATGAGTTGAACCAACCACGGTATTGGTCAGAACCTTCAAGATAAAGATCAGCTGGATAAGTCAGATTTGGACGATTTACCAAAACACCATTCCATGATGAACCTGAGTCAAACCAAACGTCCATGATGTCTGTTTCTTTCTTGAACTCTCCATTTGGTGAACCTGGATGGGTAAACCCTTCTGGCAAGAGGTCTTTCGCTTCACGTTGCCACCAGATGATGGAACCGTGCTCTTCAAAGAGTTGCGCTACATATTCGATGGTTTCAGCTGTCATGATTGGTGTGCCATCTTCTGCATAGAAGATTGGAAGTGGCACACCCCAAGCACGTTGACGAGAGATAACCCAGTCACCACGGTCACGAATCATATTGTAAAGACGGACTTTACCCCATTCTGTATGGAATTTCACTTTATCAATAGCATCCAGGATTTCTTGACGGAATTTTGAAACAGAGGCAAACCACTGTGGCACGGCACGCCAGATGATTGGTTTCTTAGTACGCCAGTCAAATGGGTAGGAGTGAGAGATTTCTTCCTGAGCAAGAAGGAGGTTACCAAGTTTTTCAATAACCGTTGGCACAACCTTGTCGTAGAATTGACCTTCAAACTCAGGACCAGCATTGGCCATCATGATCCCGCGTTCGTTGACAGTTACAGCAACTTCGAGACCGTTGGCAACACCGACATTGTAGTCATCCTCACCAAAACCAGGGGCTGTATGGACGATACCTGTACCAGAGTCTGTTGTAACGTGGTCACCAAGGATAACGAGTTCATCTACTGCTGTATCCCATGGGTGCTCTGTCACAATTTGGTTCAATTCTGAACCACGGTAAGTAGCCAAAACTTGAACATCCGACCAACCGAATTTCTCAGACAAACTGTTCAACAATTCTGCAGCAACGACAAACTTACGAGCTTCGCCAGCTGGTTGAACTAAGACGTAATCAATATCCGCACCAACAGTCAATCCACGAGAAGCTGTAACCGTAAATGGAGTTGTTGTCCAGACAACGATGTAGGTATCTGTATCTAGGACACCCTTACCATCTTTAACTTTGTTCGCATAGTAAAGAGACGTTGAAACCAAGTCATGGTATTCAATCTCGGCTTCGGCAAGGGCAGACTCAGATGACCATGACCAGTAAACTGGCTTGGCACCACGGTAGATATAACCCTTATTAGCCATCTCACCAAAGACACGGATTTGGGCTGCTTCATAGTCTGGAGTTAAAGTCACATATAAATTTTCCCAGTCACCTGACATCCCCAAACGTTTGAAATCATCACGTTGTTTATAAACTTGAGAAAGAGCGTACTCACGGCAAAGTTTTAAGTACTCAACCAAATCCATTTCTTTACGTTTAACACCTTGTTTTGCCAAAACCTGCTCAATTGGCAGACCATGAGTATCCCAACCTGGGATATAAGGTGCGTTAAAACCTGACATAGACTTAGAACGAATGATGATATCTTTTGAGATATGATTCATGGCATGTCCAACATGGATATTTCCGTTTGCGTATGGAGGGCCATCATGCAAGACAAAATGAGGTTTCCCTTCATTTAGTTCTTGACGACGTTGATAAAGTTTTGCATCTTCCCATTCCTTTTGCCAAAGAGGTTCTTTGGTTGGAAGACCGGCACGCATTGGAAATTCTGTTTTTCCAAGATTTAAAGTTTCTTTTAGTTTCATGTTTACTCCTTTAATGTAAATTGACAAAATAAAAACCACGACTCGCAAAAAGGACGAAAATCGTGGTACCACCTTTGTTCGGAAAAAGACCCAGTCTTTTTCCCTCTTCTCCCGTAACGTGGGGAACGTCAAGTCTTACTCATTTCAGGCTTGATACTATGAGAGGATAAATTTACCAATAGGGATTGTAGGGCTTCCACCATTTCCTACTCGCTAGAAATATATTTGATAAATTCCTGTTCTCTAACTAAAATCTTATAAAATTTGAACTGACTCTTGTTGAGTGTTAGCATCGTCTTGAGATTCTTCGTCATGCTTTGTCTCAACAGGAGCCTCAGTAGCTGGCTGTACTTCAACATCAGTTGGTTTCTCAGCAACAGCTTCTGACAATTCCTTGTTAGCTGCTTCAATACGTGCTTGAAGTTCTGCAACTTCTTCTGGTGAAAATTGACGAGTCATGTCAATTGGTTCTTCTTCATGATATGAAGATGCAGCTTCACCCAAAACTTCTTCGACAACTTCCTTGAATGCTTCATCACTTGTTTGAAGATAAGTTGCAGTTGGACGTAAAATCTCTTCCCACTCAGATGAATCAACAATAGCCAATTGGCTTTCAATAGTTGATTTCAAGCGTTGGTGGAAGACACGGCTCTTATTCTTCAACTCTTCAGTTTCAACAGCGACTTTCTTAGCATTATCTGTTGCTTGTCGCAAAATTTCATTTGCTTTGTACTTGGCTTCATCAAGCAAACGTTGTGCATCTTGTTCAGCTTGTTGAATAATGTTGTGAGAACTATCATTCGCTGCTTGTTTTACACGCTCAGCTGTGTCTTGAGCGATCAAAACAGACTGGCTTAATGAATCTTTGATTTCATCAAAATAATTTAGTCGTTCTTCTAAATTTTTAATATGTTGATCTTTTTCATGATTACTACGAACCAAATCTTCATAATCACGGACAACAATATCTAAAAATTCATCAACTTCTTCACGATTAAAACCTCTAAATTGGACACCAAAGGTTTTATCCTTAATTTCTAACGATGTAATTGGCATATTTTTCCTCACTTACTTAATAGTTGCTGGATTGTTAATTTTTTCTTATCTTTCTTGGTTTGACCATTTTCTTTGAGCAAGATAATGCGACCAAAGCGTCTGACACTTATCAAATCACCAACTTTTACTTGATAGTCTAATTTTTCAACTAGATGATAATTGACTTGAACCAACTTCTTTTCAACTAGATTTGAAGTTTGCGAACGAGATAATTTCAAGATGCTTGATAAAAAACTATCCAAGCGAAGGCTTGAAACCAAGACCTCTCTTTCTTGATAGCCATCTTTCGATTTTATAATATCTGAAAAAGAACGTTCTACTAAACTTACAGGCAACTTGGAAATTTTTTGAATACCATCCTGGAACAAGGTAGTAAACCTTTGATCCACTATAATCTGAGCTTTTTGTTCCGTAACAAGTATATCACCGAATAATTTACGATCAATACCCAGTCGATTGAGAACCGTACCCAGAATTTTTGAATGGGTTAGTTGTTGAAACTTGCTGGAATACTCAATTTCAAGCAAAGCCATTTCAAAATCTTCTAAACTCGGTGCGAAATAATCTGGCGCTAGAAGAACCCTTGCGTATTCCGAAGGAACATAACTGGTACTAGAGAAAGTCTTTATTTCTCTATTATTCCCCAGTGTTTCCAAGATATAAACTTGATGAGGGTTTATAAAAGGAGTTAGGATTGGTGCGTAATGTTCTTCTACTTGCCTCATCCATTCTAGGCTCTTATCAATAAAAGGAATATCCTCAGTTGCAAAATGTTGGTAAAGATCTTTACTCATAAGACAACCAACAAATTGATGAGATAGCGACTTATCATGCGCAAGAGAATTAGAGCTATCCAAACCGAGAAATCCAAACCTGCAATTTGAAGGGGCAGGCGTTTCAGAGGTTCAAGAATAGGTTTACACAAAGTCTCTAAAAACTTACCTAACTGGGTGTTATAAGCATTTGGAAACCATGATAATAGAGCAAAAGCTACAAGTATCATCGAATAGATATCTGTAGCATTTTGGATAAAACGAATTATTAGAAACATTAACGTACTCTATTTCTCTTCATGTCAAAATCGAACTCTTCGCTTGAACTTTCTTCTGGCAAGCGAATGTCTTCAATGTTAACCACTACACCAACCGGTGTCAAAAGATACATTGTATTTGCAACTTTTCGCAACTCACCAGCAAGAACATGACGAGCTCCATCCAAGTAATCTAAACAACGACGCGCTTGAACTTCAGTCATATATTGGAAGTCAATCAAGATACTTTCATTGCCAGCTAACATATCAACAATATCTGTTGCATCTTCGTAACGGCGTGGGTAACGAACATCAATTGTTACTTTTTCGGTACTACGATGACTTTCAATAGCTAATTGTTGCTGACGAGCATGAAGTTTTGTAATGTTTTTCTCTTTTGCATCAACTGAAGAAGATTCTTGAGTTTCCTTTTGTGGCAAATCTCTTCTAGAAGGAACTGAAGCTAGGGAACGTTCAGGTTGTGCAGCTACAATAGCTGAACTAGTTTCATCTCCATCTTCTATAAAGTAATCTATAAATTTATCAAATTTATCTTTTAATGACATGACTATTTCCTATTTAAAAAATGCTGTACCAATTCGAACAAAAGTTGAGCCACACTGAATCGCTTCTTTAAAATCACGACTCATTCCCATACTTAATTCTGTCATTGGCATATTGGGGAGTTCTTGTTCACGAATATATTGTTGCAACTCTTGCGTTTCTTTAAAGATTTTTTGCAACTCTTCTGTTTGAGCGTCAAACGGAGCCATGGTCATGAGACCAACATACTCTATTTGATCTAAGCTAGACAGATCTTGTAAGACTGTCAATAATTCTTCTTTTGAAAAACCGTGCTTGCTTTCCTCTCCAGAAATATTGACCTGCAAAAAACATTTAACCTTACGATTGGCGCGTTTTTGAATTTCTTGAGCTAATTTCAAAGAATCTAAAGCGTGAAAATAATCAACATACGGAATAATATCCTTCACTTTTCTTCTTTGTAAACTACCAATCAAATGCCAAGTAATATTTTTATCACTTAAAGTATGATACTTTTCAAGAAATTTGTCAACACGATTTTCACCGATGTGCTTGACTCCTTGGTCAATCAAATTAGCCGCAGTTGCAATATCAACATATTTTGTTACAGCAATTACAGAAACCGAACCATCTTCACGGCCGGTTTCTTGAATTGCTTTGGTAACCTGTTGAAACACTTGATTCGTATTTTCTTTTAAATCCATCTCAATTAATTAACGGTTTTTAAAAAATGGTGGTGTTTCCAACTCATCATCGTCAGAACTTGGTGTTTCAAAACGTTCAACTGGAGATACGACTGATTCCCCTTGACGAACAATTGAGTCACGTCTTAAGTCCCAATCACCAAAAGCAGATGCTTTTGGTGCTTCAGTTTGACGTTGTGAAGGAGTTGGAAGCTCAGCTGTCTCTGCTAAATCAAAATTGCGGTCATAAGCATGAGTGTGACCAGTTCTTACTGGTTCACGGAATGACGCTTGTCTTGGTTGTGGTGCTACCACTTTTTCGACTGCATCTTGACGAACTCCAGTTGCAACAACAGTCACACGGATTTCATCTTTCATTGATTCGTCGATTGAAGTACCGAGCCAGATATTTACACCATGGCCAGCAGCTTGGTTTACGATTTCTGAAGCTTCTTCCGCTTCAATCAAAGTCATATCCAAACCACCAGTTACGTTAACAATGACATCTTCTGCTCCATCGATTGTTGTTTCAAGAAGTGGTGAGTAGATAGCTTTACGAGCTGCTTCAATAACGCGCTCTTCTCCACTACCGATACCGATACCCATAAGAGCATTTCCTTTGTTTGCCATTACTGTCTTCACGTCTGCAAAGTCTAAGTTGATCAAACCAGGATTTGTAATCAAATCTGTAATTCCTTGAACACCTTGACGAAGAACATTATCTGCTTCAGACAAAGCTTCAAGAAGCGGAGTCTTCTTATCAACGATTTCTAACAAGTTATTGTTTGAAATAATCAAGAGAGTATCAACGTGTTCGCGAAGTTCGTTGATCCCTTCGACTGCGAATTGACCACGTTTGCTTCCTTCGAAACCGAATGGGCGTGTCACTACACCGACAGTCAAAGCGCCTAGACCTTTTGCAATACGAGCGATAACTGGTGCAGCACCTGTACCAGAACCACCACCCATACCAGCAGTGATGAAGACCATATCTGCACCACTGATAGCTTCAGTAATTACTTCTTCGCTTTCTTCAGCAGCCTTACGACCAACTTCAGGCTGTCCTCCAGCACCAAGTCCACGAGTTAATTTTGGACCAAGTTGGATAACTGTTTCAGCTTTTGTACTGCTCAAGGCCTGTACATCTGTGTTGGCCGCGATGAATTCAACACCTGAAACACCTTCGTCAACCATGCGGTTGATGGCGTTTCCTCCACCACCACCGACACCAATTACTTTAATTACTGCACCTTGTGCTGCTGCTGTATCAAATGAAAATGTCATATTTTATTCCTCTATCCTATTCATCAAACATGCTTCCGATTAAGCTACGGAATCGTTCAGTCAATTTTGGTTTTTCTTCTGATTGATTTGGAAGTGTTGAGTCAACAGCATAAGTTGGTTCAACTGAATCAGTTGATGTCGTCCCAAATACTGAACGTTGAGAAGCTGCAGGTTTCTCCTGACTTGGAGTCCTAAAGTCAATTGGTTGTTGACGTAAAATTTGATCTCCACTGATTGCTTGTTGAGCCAAAATATTAACTTCTGTAAGGCTTCCAGCATATTCAGACAAACTAATCACATGCGCAAATGCAGGATTGCGGATACCTACTTGGTTTGGCACGTAAAGTTTCACACGTACTCCAAGCACTTCTTGGGCAAGTTCAACAACGCCTGGAAGAATGGCATTCCCACCAATCAGAGCGATACCACCTGGCAAGTCTAACAAATGTCTTCTTTCCAAATCTTGTTTAATTTGTTCAAAAATATGTTTTAATCTAGCTGAGATGATTTGAGCCAAGTACTCTTCTGTAACTTCAACAGGTTCTACTTCCCCAATAACTTCAACTTGGAATGTTTCTTTGCTTGCAAGTTGTGGATAAGCTTCACCATAATTGAGTTTCAAGCCTTCTGCAATCTTCTTAGAAGTTTTAAGAACTTTTGAGATGTCTTTTGTGACGTAATCGCCACCTTCTTGGTATACATTTGTGTATTGAAGCTCTTGGTTACGGATTGTCGCAACACTTGTTTGACCACCACCCATATCGATAACAGTCGCTCCAAATTCACGTTCACCTTCATTCAAAACAGATTGAACGATAGCAAGCGGTGAAATAATCACATTTTCAACTTGAATTCCAACACGTTCAACAGTCTTACGAAGATTGTGCAAAATAGTTCTTGGACCTGTGTAGAGTAGTCCACGCATTTCCAAACGAACACCCATCATACCACGAGGATCACGAATACCTTGGAAACCGTCAACCACAAATTCTTCTGGCACAAAAGTGATTACTTCGCGATCTGGCGTCATGCTCTTTGTCAAAGCAGATTTAACAACATTTCCAACGTCTTGATCTGTAATTTCTTTTGTGTCTGATGTTACAGGAATCATTCCTTGAGTCGGCTCAACCTGCAACAAGTTCGCTGGAAGCCCAACGTTTACAGACTTGATTGAAATTCCTGCTTTTTCTTCCGCTTGAGAAATAGCAGATTTGATAGCCGTCGCTGCGGCTTCGATGTCAACGATAATTCCATCCTTGACACCTTTACTTTTGGCGTTGCTAACGCCGATTACATTTACTTCACCATCTACAAGCTCAGCAACTAACACTTTAATAGAGCTTGTCCCGATATCTAAGCCTGTAAAGAAACCATTTCTAGTCATTACATCGCGTCCTCTCTGTCTTCCAAGTTTCACACTTTGATTTTTAACAGCTACAAGAAGGCATAGCTATTCACAGAATATTATATCACAAAAATCCAATTCGTGCCTAATTTTTTATGATTTTATCGAAGGTTTTTCATAAAATTTATTTTATCATTCCATTTCGAGTGCTGGTTTCACTATTTTTCTCTAAAAAATAGTGAAAAGTTATCAAAAATACAGAAAGTTATCCTGAAAATCCGTAACATTTACAAAGAATTTTCACTTAATTGTATAAATATCCTATTCAGCTTTACAGCTAGTTTTGATTTTTAGTTCTACACACAACTATTAATTCCAGTTCATAAGTAATTCACTTTTATTTTTTACAAACAAAAAGAAGCTAAAAACTAGCTCCTAAGTATTTATTATTCATTTCCTCACTTCTTGTTTATAAAATTCTTTTAAGGCATCTTTCCAAGTTGGAATGACAAATCCTGTTGCTTTGGCTTTGACCAGACTCATTGTTGAGTTTAGCGGACGTTTAGCCTTAGCAGGGAATTGGCTCGAATCTACTGGCTTAACTTCGACATCTGTATCCTTCAAAATCTCAATTGCAAAATCATACCAAGTTGTATCTTCCGTCGCATCATTTGACAAATGATAATAACCAAATTCCTTGCGATTCTCAGCTAGGAAAGTCATAAACTCGGCCAAGGTACGCGTCCAGGTTGGTCGACCATGTTGATCATTTACAACTGTCAAGGTGTTATGGGTTTTTGCTAGGTTTTGCATCGTGAAGACGAAGTTTTTGCCGTAATTTCCAAAAACCCAGGCAGTACGGATAATATAGAAGTTTGAAACGTGTTTTTCTACAAGCTCCTCACCCATGCGCTTAGTACGACCGTATTCAGTTTGCGGATCTGGTTTGTCATCTACTTCCCACTCTTGTTCGACTGGCTTCTTACCATCAAAGACATAGTCAGTAGAAATATAGACAAGAGTCGCACCGTACTTTTCGGATGTTTTAGCAACATTTTCTGTCCCTGTAACATTGATGGCAAAATCCAATTCTTTTCCTTCATCCTCTGCAGCATCAACAGCTGTGTAGGCTGCACAGTGATAGACTAAAGTCGGTTTAACTTCTTCAAAAACTTTCTCAACTATCTCTGCATTGGTAATGTCCATCTCAGCCACATCTACAGCAACGTATTCTTCATTACGCTCATCCAATAAATAGCGAAGTTCAGTTCCTAATTGGCCATTTGCCCCTGTAATTAATATCATTTTGCTTCCTTTCAACGAGTTCTCGATTCTTCAGTATAGCAATAGAGGTTGAGACAAAAGATATCGACCTCAATTTTATTTTTCAAGAACCTCTTGTGTCTTCGCATAGTTGGCTTCAACAGCCTCTTTTTCTCCCTGCCACCACTCTTGATTATCTTTATACCATTGGATGGTTTCTCTAAGACCTTGTTCGAAGTTGGTAAATTCTGGTTTCCACCCCAACTCATCACGGAGCTTGCTTGCATCAATTGCATAGCGCAGGTCGTGTCCTGCACGGTCAGTCACATGATCATAGGCATCGGCAGGTTGTCCCATTTCCTTAAGGATAAGTTCCAAAACTTCCTTGTTGTTTTTCTCACCATCAGCCCCAATCAAGTAGGTCTCACCAATTTGACCTTTTGTTAAGATTGTCCAAACACCTGAAGAATGGTCATTGGTATGAATCCAGTCACGAACGTTCTTACCTTCACCGTACAGCTTTGGCTTAATTCCACTTAGGATGTTGGTAATTTGGCGAGGAATGAATTTTTCGATATGCTGGTAAGGACCGTAGTTATTTGAACAGTTAGAAATCGTTGCCTTGACACCAAATGATCGTACCCAAGCTTTGACAATCAAATCTGAAGCTGCCTTAGTTGATGAGTAAGGCGAACTTGGATTGTATTTTGTTTCAGCAGTAAATTTCTCACCTGGACCTTCACCATGACCTGGTAAATCTTCGCGTAAAGGGAGATCCCCATAGACTTCATCTGTTGATACATGGTGAAAACGAAGATCATATTTACGCGCTGCTTCCAAAAGTGTGTATGTTCCGATAAAGTTAGTATAAATAAATGGTGATGGATCATTCAGTGAATTATCATTATGGCTTTCCGCCGCATAGTGCACAATGGCATCTGCTTGAGATGCCAACTTGTCTACCAATCCCACATCCGCAATATCACCCACAACCAACTCAACACGATTCCCTAAGATATCCTCAATATTAGCGCGATTCCCAGCATAAGTCAACTTGTCTAGGACTGTCACGTGAACATCTGGAAAATGTTTATAAACATAGTGGACAAAGTTGGAACCGATAAAACCAGCTCCACCCGTCACTATGATATTTTTGTATTCAGTCATATTCTTTCCTTCTTATAAATCCTCTTTTTTCAAAGGTTTCACATCCTTAAGTAATGGATGATTTTTATCTGCTTCTGAAACCTCTGCTTCTGCAAGATTTTCCCATTCGATACCAAGAGCTGGATCAGCATAGTTTACAAAGACGTACTTAGATTTGAGTTCTAGTGCCCAGTAATCATTGACCAGATAACTATATGAAACTGTATCTGATAAAACTTGGAAACCATTGGCCACACCTCGAGGAACAAAGATTCCCTTACTTGCGTCAATTACTGTTTGATAGGTGTTTCCGAAGGTTTCACCCTCACGTAGATCAACCCATGCGCCCAGAACTTTCCCACCATCTGCTACAGAGATGTACTTATCCCAGGGTTCTGCGTGTAAACCACGAAGAACATTCTTTCGAGAGAAGGATATATTGTTTTGCAATTTCCCATCTCTAAAAAAAGATTCAGGAAAACCAAGAGGAAGCATTTTTTCTTTCTGAAAATTTTCTTTAAACCAGCCACGGTTATCCCCATGTACTGGAATATCAAACTCGAGCAGACCTGGAATCGTTTCAATCTCGCGTACCGCTAATTCTTTATCAAAAAATTGTTTCGTCATTATGATTCTCCAATTAAACGGAGCAAATATTGCCCGTATTCATTCTTCTTAAGAGGTTGAGCAAGGGCCAATACATCTTCGCGACTGATATAACCCATGCGATAAGCGATCTCTTCCAAGTTTGCAACCTGAACATTTTGCATCCGTTGAACTGTCTCAATATATTGAGAAGCTTCTAATAAGCTCTCATGTGTCCCTGTATCTAACCATGCAAAACCACGTCCTAAAAGTTCAACAGACAAAGCTCCACGTTCTAGGTAAGCCTTGTTAACGTCTGTAATTTCCAATTCACCACGAGAACTTGGTTTAATACTTTTAGCAATCTCTACTACATCGTTATCATAGAAATAGAGTCCCGTAACGGCATAATTTGAGCGAGGGTGTTCTGGTTTTTCTTCGATAGAGATAGCGTTCATATCTTGATCAAACTCAACAACACCAAACCGTTCTGGATCTTTAACATGGTAGCCAAAAACAGTCGCTCCTGACTCCTTACTTGTTGCCTTTTGTAGCATCTTAGAAAGACCAGGTCCATGATAGATATTGTCTCCTAAAATTAGAGCAACACTGTCATCACCAATAAACTCCTCGCCAATGATAAAGGCTTGTGCCAAACCGTCTGGACTCGGTTGCTCCGCATACGAAAGCCTAATCCCAAACTCAGAACCATCTTGGAGGAGCTCTTTAAAGCGGGGTAAATCTTGTGGAGTTGAGATAATCAAAATATCTCTAATTCCAGCTAGCATCAGAGTTGAAAGAGGATAATAAATCATCGGTTTATCATATACCGGCATCAGCTGTTTTGATGCAGCTCGAGTCAAAGGATATAGACGGGTCCCCGAACCACCTGCGAGAATAATACCTTTCATTATAGACTACCTTTCTAGATACTCCTTATTATAATCTCACAAAAGATTATACATTATTTCAAAAAATACTGAAAATTACAGTTAACCGAATTGCTATAGTAGAAATATAAAAAAATCAATCAAATTTTTTTAATGCCGTTTTTAAGTAATATCCTGCTCGAATATTTTTTCCTATTTCTTGAGAACAGCTCACTAATTTTTGATATTCTTCATCCGATAAAGATTTGATTTTTTCAGCTAGTTCAGATAAAGAGTCTACCGCAATTCCACAGCCGTTTTCAAGCACAAAATGTGACAAGGCCGACTGTTTCCAAACTACAAGTGGGAAGCCTGACGCCAGATAAAGTGAAGCTTTGTGGGAGTTGTTATAACGGAGGTATTCGCCAAAAAAACCACTACAGGTCTCAGAACTATCTCCATCCCAGACCAGACCAAAACCACCCTTTAAGGCTGCAGGAAGTTCATCAGGTAAGAAAGAACCAAAGTAGGTCTCATTTTCAAGTGCTCTACTCTCATCGAAGCCAACTCCATAAAGATTATAAGCAGGTTCTGCAGGAAGTGAGTATAAATAGCCAGCTTTTTCATGTGCCAAATTACCAGCCACAATAATGGGATTATCTTTTGTCAGACTACTCTTTTCCTGGAAATTTGGAATCAAATAGTCAAAAATCCCAAGACTGACAATCTTATCTTCCGCCACTCCTTTATCCACCAAAACTGACTTCATAATAGGATTATGGGCAATGATACCAGTCACATAATGAAATGTATCACTTTCCGTTAATTTCATCCGTAACTTTCTTCTAAATGGAAGAGTTTTATCATTTACAAAGCGTAGTGTTTCCAAATCATGAACTAAAAAATAAACCTGAATCCCCCTCTTTTTAAGAGATTTTAATAAACGGCTAAGAAATATAGAATGATGCAACAAAGGAAATTGAATGACAATTTCATCATTTTTCTTTAAGAATTTGAAGGATTGCAGTAGAACTCTATATTTATGAATTTGAGCATGAAGGAGATTCATTTGATACCAGTTATTTACTAACACCTTCAACGGGGTATATCCTAAATCTTTTAGAACCGTTTCAACATCATTACGTGCCTTATTGCCCGCATTTTTTACATTAGCATCATGTAAAAATTCTTCTTTTAGATAGTATTTCATAATTTACTTCTCATTTCTCAAAAGATGATTTTTCAGGGTAATTTTTTTCTAATTTTTCAATGAAGCATAGGAGATTTTTTTCATTGAAATTTTCATCATCATTCACACACAGTAATTTTCTTTTTTTATTATTAAAAATTCGATCTAGTTGGCTTACTTGATTAATATCAATATATTCACCAAAATTCTTTGACATCGGATAAAACTGATTACTTTCAATTTGCCAATGTTGACAGATGTATTGATTGACATCCACTCCATAATCTCTAATCTGATTTCTGGATGTTCTATCCAAAATTTCACCTTCAATGTCCCATAAATGTGCCAAGGTACTCTTTTTCATCGGAACAGGTAAATGCTGGTTCACGTATCCTGTCGGTCCCCACGGAAAGAGTAGCAAATTCTTCAGAGTCAAGAACCCATAACGGTAGTTAAAGAACTTCCAAGGTGAAGATTTCATGGCCTCCTTATGAGGAAAATGACGATAAATCAATTCAACATCATTGCGATAAATTTTGGTAAATGACGACCAAGGAACTAAAGCATCATACACAGCTAAAAGTTTCGGTTGACCATTTTTATAGAAGTCTGAAGGTTGAGTATCCTTTATCATGAACATATCATCATTGAAATAGATAAAATGTTCTGATAAGCCCTCAATCCGATGAATATTCAGCTCGATTGCTGACGAATTAAAACTAGGTAAGTACTCTTTAGGCATAAATTCCTTATGAGTAATCCATCTGAGTTTTGGATGTTTCAAATTTAACCAGTCAGGCTTTTGCCCATTTGTGACTAAATAAATATGATTTACCCAAGGAGCATGCTTTTCGATCATACGAAACCAAAAATGAAAGGTCCCGTAATCACGGTATCTTTGATCTCCATCAATATCATGATTTACGGGAGAAACCTGACCAGTAACAGCCTGTTTCTTACGGATAAACTCCGGGTCACTTCCATCTACCCAAAGAACCACGATGTCAATTTTTTCTTCTGTCATTTACTAAATTCTTTCTCTACGACTTCCAAAGCACGCTCAATAACCACGTGCATGTCGTAGTATTTATAGTCTGCTAGGCGCCCACAGAAGATGACCTTGTCATTTTTGGCTGCTTCTTCTTGGTACTTGGCAAACATGGCGTTGTTCTTTTCATCGTTGATTGGGTAGTATGGTTCATCTCCGCGTTGCCAATCAGCTGGGTATTCACGGGTGATGACTGTCTTAGGCTGCGTACCATACTCGAAGTGTTTGTGCTCAATGATACGAGTATAAGGGATCTCACGCTCTGTATAGTTAACTACTGCGTTACCTTGATGGTTTTCCTCATCTAGGACTTCGTGTTCAAAACGCAGGCTGCGGTATTCTAACTCTCCGTGCTTGTAGTCAAAGTATTGGTCAATCATCCCTGTAAAGACAACTTTATCAGCAGACGCCTCTAACTCTTCACGATTGGCAAAGAAATCAACCCCAAGCTCTACTTCTACATCGCCCAGCATGTTTTCAATGATGACATTGTAACCACCGATTGGAATTCCTTGGTAACGGTCGTTAAAGTAGTTGTTATCAAAGGTCAAACGAACTGGAAGGCGTTTGATGATAAATGGTGGAAGGTCTGTGGCAGAGCGTCCCCATTGTTTTTCAGTGTATCCTTTGATCAACTTTTCATAGATATCTGGACCAATCAACTTGATCGCTTGTTCTTCCAGGTTCTTGGGCTCAACATCCTTCATATCCGCCGTTTGCTGAGCAATCTTGTCCTTGACTTCTTGAGGAGTTTTGGTCCCCCACATAGCATAGAAGGTATTCATATTGAAGGGAAGATTGTAGAGGCTTCCCTTGTAGTTAGCCACTGGTGAATTGATATAGTTGTTAAATTCAGCAAATTGGTTGACATAATCCCAAACCTTTTTGTTGGACGTATGGAAAATGTGTGCTCCATACTTGTGAACATTGATCCCTTCAACATTCTCACAGTAGATATTTCCACCGATGTGATCACGCTTGTCAATCACTTTTACTTTTTTACCACGTTTTGTAGCTTCGTGTGCGAAGATTGCTCCAGATAAACCTGCACCAACGATAAGATAATCGTACATAGTTTACTCCATTATTTTTTTATTAGTTGTTTTAATTCTTTCACATCCATCACTTTCAGAGATAGGATTGCAAAAAGGTAAACGATTCCACCAAGTACTGCAAATATTGCGACATTTATAGTTGGTGTAAAATGTATAACTGTTTTTGAAACTAGCAAGAGACCATACATGATGGCTGATGCTAGAATAATTTTCAACATTGTTCCAATAATTGGAACATCTTTTAAGTATTTGCGAGTAAAGAACAATTGAATTGCCCATACAAGCGCTTCTGTTAAAACAGAGACAATAGCTGCTCCTATATAACCGAGTTTAGGAAGGAATAGCAAGTTCAAACCTACACTGATTATTGCGGGAGCTGTTGTTGAAATCATAAATTCTTTATTTCGGTTATGAGGTATCAGTATCTGAATTCCCATAATATTAGTCCAACCGATAAAGAACATCCGGAAAATCATGATGGCAATTGCATAACGTGCATCTTGAAAATCCTGTCCCAGAAAAAATCGAACAAAATCATCATTGACGATTAAAATTCCTGCCATCATTGGGAAAATGACCAAATTATAAATTAAGAAGGACATTTCATGCATCTTGTTAACAGCCTTGTGGTCCCCTGAAGACAAGAGGCTTGATACACGGGGCAACATCACACTTCCTAAAGACGTAACCAAGGTTAGAAGGATATTTACTAATTTTAGAGCTTGGTCATAAATTCCTACATCTTTTGTAGAAGCCAAAGCTCCAAGCATGGTACGATCTAAGGTAACATACAAAGAAATCGCAACTTGAGGTAGGAACAATAAAATAATCGGTTTAAAATGGCGTTTTGCATATTCTAAATCAACATGGGGTCTGCCAATAAATTCTCGAGCAGGTAACCACATGCTGAGTTGCCCCAATAGTTCAAATATGGTTAGCAAAAAGACATAGAGATCAAGATCATTTGCCGATTTGACAAAAAGGAAGATGGAGAGGACGCCAAGGAGTTTGACTGTGATATTTCGAACAGTAATCTTTCGAAAATCCTCCAACCCTTGAAAGAGCCAGGAAATGTCTAATCCCTTCGAAACCAGACTTAAACCTAAAATATAGGCGACGGGATTTTGCATAAAAGGAAGCAAGAAACAAAGAATGGCGTACAAGAATAGAGAAAAAGCTGTAGCACCTATTTGCAGAGAATAAATCCCCCAAAAATTTTCCCCAATTTCCTCTTGATGTCCTGAGATTACCTTAGTCCCATAATTAGCAACTCCTAAGGTCGCTAAAAGAATAAAATAAGTAACGATGGAGTTAAAGTAACCATAGGTCCCTAGATCATTCGATGAAAAGATTCGCGTCACATAGGGGGTCGTAATGATTGGGAGTATAATCACCAACAATTGATAAGAGAGATTGTAGGCGTAGTTTTTAAGTACTTTCATGATAATTCTATTCTATTTTTTGTTTCGTATTGAACTGGAAGAAGGCTAGCAAAAAGTGTAAATATAAAAATATTATATCCAGGTCTTATCCAAAAAGCTTCAATCATACAATTAATTGTAATAAGAGATAATAAAGCCAAAAATAAAAACTTACCCTGTTTATAAATTTTTATTGATGCAAGCACATAAATAAATACAAGTAATACGACAGGAACAACCCCATAGTAGAATAACATTTGAATATAAGAAGAGTCTACATAATTGTAACTATAAACTGATTCTGTGGTACCACCATATCCAATAAACTTAACCCCTGTTGCTCCAAATAAATGTAAGCCATAGGTATTTATTGCATTTTTTCCTAAAAACAACCTCATACTGAATAAGTTGTTTAAACTCACAAATAGTGAAGAAGACCATGTGAAGAAATATGATAGGTAAAACATTAACAAAGAAAAAATAGCCGCAAAATAAGGTAGAATTCGATAAATTATAAATTTCCTTTCTTTAGTAAGATACATTACAATAAAAATAATTGTCGCTACAAGTATGGAAAGTGCATTCAACCTAGCGTCACAAAACTTGATGATGAAAAATGCCAAACTTATACCCACTAACGTTCTCAATACAATAAATTTTTCACGAAGTAAATATCCCCAAGCAATAAATAAATAAAAGCAATGGGACGCAAAATCAGTTGGATAAATGAAACCAAAGGAGTTTCTAATTACTAAGCCAGACGAGCGGATCTGGGCAAACTGTAAATTGGGAATAACTCCTAGATTTGAGAATAAGAAAATTACTAATACTATCGTCCCTGATACAATAACATATGTTCTTAATATAACGTCTATTTCTGCATTATATAACAACAAAATTAATAATGAATAAAGCAGAAAATTGGTCCCACCCGTGTGCATGAATACAATTAAGCTAGTTAATAATAGCAAAATCGCTGTTAAGATATAAAAGAAAGTAAATTTTTTTATATATATAAATCTAAAACATAATAATAATGAAAAACAGATTAATAAAACAACCGGAAGGTTTGGTATCACTCTGTTTAACATTGTTGTCATAAGTGTATCGTACCCAACAATTAGGGACAATACCAGAATAACCAACAGGTTCTCAAACTTAATTTTTAACATAATACCTTTTTACTCTTAATAAAATAACCGTATCTATTTAAAAACAATCTTACGTAAGATTGGATTCATTTTTAATTTTTCGACAAATATAACGGTACGAAATTTTTTTGATGCAAGAAGATCAATACACAATCTCCGTAGATATGAGGAGATATCTTTCCGTCTTAATAACATCTTGTAAGACCCAATTATTTGATTCCTATTTCCCAAAAAAATACTTTCAAATGCTTGATTCTCAACTAAAGATTGTAATAATTCTATTTTTTCTTGTACTCTCAAACTTAAATTTGAAATTTGAAAAGCTGCACTTACAATGATTTTTGTCTTAATTTCTTGAATTAATGAGGCATCTTCTATTTGGAACTTTTCAAGTAATTGTTGCAATGCTTGAAGTTCATCTAATTGTATTTCGATTCTTCTAGGATGAAAACTGGTCAATGCTGAACCGCTTCTACCTGCAATATAATTATAGAGAGTCGAATCAATAAAAAGAATGTTATCTAATTGTTGATAAACTTGGAAATTAAATAAAGTATCTTCCCCTATTGGTTTACTAGGAAACTTAATATTATTTTTTAGAATAAATTCTTTGTTATAAATTCTCGACCAAACATTATACATCATATCAGTTTTAAAAAGCTCTATGAAGTCATTCCTAAACTCTTCCTTTTTAAGAAGTCCTAGGTGCTGATAAGAATGAGAACGGCAAGACAAAATAGTGTTATTGGTTTCTTTAATTTCATTGTAACCAAAACAAAGAACATCCCATTCTCCATTAAGATTAGGACATATCTTCTCAAAGAAATCATCTGATAAGAAATCATCTGAGTCCATAAAGTACAAATATTCACCCCTCGAGAGAGAAATCCCTAAATTTCTAGCTTCCGAGACTCCGTTATTCTCAATATGTCTAACAAAAATATTTGAATAATTATCTTGATACTCATCACAAATCGCACCACTCTGGTCGGTTGAATCATCATCAATTAATAGAATCTCATACTTAATTGGTGACGATTGCATAAGTATGGAATCTAGGGCTCTTTTTAAATAACCTTCAACATTAAATACAGGAACAATTATGCTCAAATCTATATTATCCATTAACTCTTCATCCTTAATTTATGACGAATAAACTCTAGTGTCCATTTTTCTTTTTTAAATTTCTTTAATATTGTTGATTTAACATATGCCCAATAGAATTTATTTCTTGTTACTTCTAAAAGCTCTTCCTTAGAAATTTTCTCTCCAATAACTAATTGATTTGGTATAACATAAAATGAATCTACTAGTCTAAACTCAGGACACTTAATCACTCTCTTTTGGAAATGTGCATATAGAGGACGATTAACCTTTATATTACCATCGATTAAATTTATTGATTCCAAACCATTTTCCTCTGACCAAAAATAATAGCGTTTCGGTTCATTTTCACCATATTCTCTAAATGAGAAATGACTAATATCAATATCATCAAAAAACTTATCTTGCAGTTGTTTGAAATTATTTTTTTCAAAAATCTTTTGGATACCATCTGCCTCATCAAAAATAAAATTTTGCTCACTTGTAAAGATATTGTGAAAATCCAGTCGATAGTTTAAACCTTGGCCAGACATAAATATATGATTAACTTCCTGTGAATTTTTAAATATTTGGAGATGACCTAAAAGGCCATATCGAGAATAGTCATTCTCAAAAAAGCTATGTTCTTCAAGAAATTGATAAATATCACCTAGTAAGACATCTGTGTCACAAAAACCCCAGTAATCATAACCCTTTAATTCTTCTTCAAAGATAAGCCCATAAGCAACTTTATAGTCACATAATTTATAAGGTGTTTTAAGAGAGATTTTAAAATCAAACTTAGACTGAACTTTCTCTCTTAACTCATCAAAAGAAAGAGTTACAAATTCTATATTTTTAGCATTTAAAATGTCAAATTGGTCAACCTTTTGATCCGTATAAATTAAGAAATCAATCTTTTGATTACGTTTGGCGGTCAACAAAAAATAAGGGAAAAATTTTGGAAGTCTTCCGAAATATGGAATAATAAGTCTTATTCTTTTCATTTAGTTAAATCCTCTCCACCCTTATTCAACCAAGTAACAGCATTAAAATAACGGTGGTACGTTTTCAAATCAACGCCAACGTATCCCTGCATTTCAGCTGATTTAAAATGAACTAAGGAAGGTAAGTCACTATAATTCTTCGAAGAGAAAATCACCTTACTCTTGTATGGAAGTTCTTCAAATTCTTTCATCAACTCATAAGTACAAGCATCATTATCATTGAATTTGAAATATAGATTATCCCAGTGAATGCGTGCCAAACGACGTTGCCATTTCTGAGTTGCTTCTTTTTCATCTGCATAATGCAAAAAATGAAGTTCAATATCGTCAAGAAGGGCAAGTGGATAAGCATTATCAAAATCCTCGATATATTTTGATTCCTTAACAAATTTTAAGGGGATATCTCCACTCAAATAATATTTTAAATTCTTGAGCATTTTGATGTAATCAGGTGAAAAGACAAACAATCCAACAAAGGGTGTTTGATAAGGTAGTCCCAACTCCTGATAGACTTTCCCAGCCCAACAATTATCACAAATAATCGTGAAATTCTTATTCTTGAGTCTTCGCCGAGGAATAAAGTTAATAATTGGATAGATAAACGGTTTTAATTTGTTCTTGATTGTTTCAGTATTCATCTTAGTATTTCTTATACAACTCCGAGAAATTCCCAATATAACTTTGTAATGAAAAGAGTTCTTTTTGGCGTTTGACAGAGGCCATGCCATATTGTTCTCGCTTCTCGGTATTATCCGCTAATTCTTGAATAGCTTTTGACAATTCCACAGGCTGATTTGGAGTGGCAAGAAGGCCATTTTCACCTTCTTTCACCATTTCACAAACACCGCCATGACGGTAACCCACTACAGGCTTGCCACAAGCCATGGCTTCTAGAACAACTGTTGGCAGTGGATCTGGATTGGTACTTGGCAAGACAAAGATATCAAACATATTATAGAGTTCTGTCGTCTTGCTATAATAGTCAATTCGCTTGATTTGTCCAGCTACTGGAGAGTCTGAAATAGCTTTTCCCAACTCATCCACGCGCCACTCTTCCCCCTCAAATGCACTACCTGCTAAAAAGGCTACTGCTTTTGAATCGGCCTGTAAGATTGGCGTCACAGCTTCTAAGAAATCCCCTTGCCCTTTCCAAGCATTCACTCGACCAACCATACCGATCACCAAGGCATCCTGCGCAATTCCAAACTGATCACGGACAGAGCTAGCATCCATCTCATGATAGACGGCATTGTCGACCCCATTATAAATCACTTGAACTTGTTCATTTTTTACAAAGCGAGACTGTTTGACGTGGTTGGCTACAGCATTTGAAACTGTCACAATCTTATCCGCATAGCGCCCCATCAAAACGTTGATAAAGTCTGAAATGGCTTTTGGTTTGACGATAATTTCGTGCACATGCCAAATCAAAGGCAGTTTCAACTTACGTTTTAGGTAGATTCCTTCAAGCACCGCCGTCGTATTGTTGTGAATAAGGGTAATCCCATTCTCCTTAGCATACTGAGCAATTTGTTTGGAGTAACGGTTATAGGAGCCAAAATACTCAAGGATTCCCTTAGGATTAAAATACTTCCGTCGCAAGATTGGATAGTCGATGACTTTCACTTTGGCACCGACATTTTCTAAAGCAATCACTAAAACACCATCATTTGGTAAAATAACATGCGCTTCAAAGGCATCTTTATCCAAGCCCTTAATGAGCTCCAACAAAACCTTGTCAGCGCCATACATTTCAGCACCCGCATGGAGATATAAAATTTTCTGCATTTCTATCCTTTAAATACTTTTTCGTAGTCTGTGACAATTTTTTCCCATGTGAAAGCTTGGGCAATACGTTGACTAGATTTTTGATTAAGAGCTTCGATTGCTTGAGTGTCTAATTGTTCAGCCTGATCAATGACTGATGCCAGTTGGTCTTTTTCCCAATAAAGAGCACCATCTTCACCGACTTCACGGTTAAAACCGACATCCAGCAAGAGATTGAGCTTAGTAGACTCAAGAGCCTCAAGAAGTGATGGATTCGTCCCACCTACTTCATGACCGTGGAAGTAAGCAAAGGCATTCTCACGGATGTATTTGAGCAATTCTTGATCGTAGACAGTTCCAACAAACTTCACACGAGGGTCCTTGTCAAAACCAGTATCTTTACGCAACTGTTCATAAAACTTGTTGTGCTCTACATTGGTGATCAGGACAAAATCTTTTTTGGAGTTTGACTGCATAAATCCACGAATCATGGCCTCATAGTTATTTTCGGGTACAAAACGTCCCACGACAAGATAGTAATCTCCTTCGGAGACTTGCTTGTCCGCATACCAGGTCCGTACCTTCTCGTCTTCTTTATTCAAGCTAGACTTGCTGGTATCTGTTCCATAGGCGATATAGGTCGTTTGCGGCTGATACTTAGCGTAATCCTTCTGAATATAAGTCTCGATATTCTTGCTATCGCAGATCAACAGATCAGCATGTTTAACCATCAGTTGCTCAGAAAACTTCCAGTATTTACGAACTGGAAGACTCCACTTCGCACGAAGCCATTCATGCCCATCCGGATTAACCATGAGAGTGCCGCCGATAGTTTTGATTTCCTTTTTTATTCCTGAGATAAAAGGACCAATCCGACAAGCCAATACATAAAAAATAGGAGATTGATCCTTGTTTTCTTTGGCTATTTTAATGGCTTTATTGAGAGCCACGATATCATATGCAATGGCACGCGCGGGCCCAATATTGGGCACATCAATGTTAAAACAAATTGCCCCATTGTACTCAAACTCGTCATCCGTAATTCCAGACTTAGCTGAATTTTCCCGCATACAAGCAACATAGTATTGAATGCTAGTATCCTTCTGATTTTTTGTTAATTTTTCGACAAAAGTTTCAAATCCACCATATTTGGCAGGAATCCCTTTTGAACCAATGATATACACTGACTGCTTCATTTTGCTCCTATTTGTATAGAGCAAAAGAAATCATTTTGCTCCATCTCTCATCAATACTACTTTAATTGTTTTTAATAAAATTTCGAAATCTTTCCAGATTGTCCAACCATCAATATAAGCCACATCTAGTTTAACAACATCGTCAAAGTTAGTAATCTCACTGCGGCCACTAATTTGCCATAGCCCAGTGATTCCCGGTTTAAAGCTCAAACGACGTTTTTGCTCGGGTGTGTATTTTTCGTATTCATCGACAGTTGGAGGGCGAGTTCCTACCAAACTCATATCTCCAATTAAAACATTCCAAAATTGTGGCAACTCATCAATACTTGTCTTACGAATAAAACGACCAATTTCTGTCACCCGCGGATCATTGTCCATTTTAAACATACCACCTTTCATGGTGTTTTGATCCATCAATTGTTGTTTTATTTCTTCTGCATCTATTCTCATAGACCTAAATTTATAAAAGGTGAAATGACGGCCATTTTTACCAATGCGAGTTTGAGAAAAAATTGCTGGGCCTCCATCTTTTCGAATTATAGGAAGAAGTACTATACTTACTAGTCCGAAAATAATAAGTCCTACAATTGCCCCACAAATATCAAGAATGCGTTTCCCAATCACATGACTTGGTTTGTAGATTTTTGTTGAAAAAGTTACTACATTCAAACCAGCCATCTCATGAATTCGTTTATTTCTGCCTAAATTTTTATCAAAAGCATTTAGATTTACTGTTACATCAATTCCCATAGTTTCAAACTGAGAAATAATACCACCGATGTCATAATCCTCACTAGGTAGATTCACAAAAACTTCATCTACCACCTCATGAGTCGCATAATGAATGAGTTGCTCTCGTGGGACGACAGTAACTTTATCGTGTTTAAAACTTGGATCATCTAAAACGATTACTGCAACAAGTTTCCCAGAAAAATCATTTGCGTTTAAGAGGCGATCAATCACTTTTTCAATCCGTGTTGTAGCTGTTATCAGCAGAATTTTACGGCTCCCTTTTAAATTATGGTTAAATTGTACCCAATATTTTTTGATAACAAAACTGAGGATATAATTAAACACCCCATATAGAGAAAGGAAATAAATCATTCCTCTTCTTGAAATAACAAATTGATCTTTTAAAAAGAAACTAGAAAAACTAATTAGCAGGGCAAAGAAAATATTGTACTTAACAATTTCAATCAATTCTGCTGATTGACTACGTTTGAAAAAATCTTCGCCATAACCGCTGAGGAAAAAAGCTGCAAAATGAAGAAAATACAGGACAAAAACAGTTTTTGCTACAATTTCTGTTTCTGATACAGAAATTAATATATAAGCTAATACGCTCACAAGTATACTCTGCAAAAACGCAAGAGTTACGTTATAGAAACCCCTTCCTTCCATATTTTACTCCCTAACTTATTTTTTTCCATAAGCACCATAAGAACCATAGGAACCATAGGAGCCATATTTTTCAAGATGAATATTGAACTTATTCAGAATAACACCTAGGAATGGTGTTCCTGTTTGTTCTAATTGAGTTTTAGCCTTTTGAACTTCTCTACGTTTTGTTACTGAAGCTTCTGTCACTAAAATAGAAGCATCACATTTTTGCGCAATGATTGCAGCATCAATAACGACTCCGATAGGAGCAGTATCTACGATAATATAATCAAAATACTTGCGTAACGTGTCTATCATTGTTTCGAATTTATCACTTTGAAGAAGAGCCGTTGGATTAGGAGAAATGGCTCCAGATTGGATTACAAACAAATTTTCCACATTTGTTTCACACAACCCCTGAGATAAGTCCTTTGTCCCCGACAAGTAGTCAGTTAATCCGGTAATTTTTTCCCTTGACATAAAATCTCCGGACATAACAGAATTTCGAATATCTGCATCAACAAGGAGTGTTTTATAGCCAGCACGCGCAAAAGCCCATGCAATATTGATTGAAGTTGTAGACTTCCCCTCTCCAGGTCTAACTGAAGAAATTGCAATCACTTTTAACTTATCTCCACTTAATTGGATATTCGTACGCAAAGCATTATAATATTCCTCTGCTTTTTTGACAAACGCTTGGCGTTTTACTGATAATTCTAACTTTGCCATGTTTACTCCTCTATTTTAATTTCTCTAAATTCGGAATCACACCCAAAAGCGAGATATGCATCACTTCTTCAACATCTTCCGGACGTTTTACTCGGTCATCTAAAACTTCGACGGATATTGCTAAAAGAATGACAATACCCGCTCCAACTCCAACACCCAAGATGGTGTTGCGACGAATGTTTGGAGAAGAAGGTGATAGAGCAGGGCGTGCTTCTTCCAATGTAGTTACATCAGATACTTTCGTTACAGAAATAATTTTTTGAGCAGCCACTTCTCTAAGACCATTCGCTATACGACTAGCTTCTTCAGGGTTCCCATCTTTTACTGAAATGGACACGATACGAGTATCTGCAGGAACTGTCACCTGAATTTTTTTGGCAAGAGCTTTTGCATCAAACTTTAAATTCTGCTCTGTTACTACTTTTTCCAAAACGTCTTGGGATAGAATAATTTCTCGATAGTCTTTTACAAGGTAAGAACCAGCCTGCAAATCTTGATTAGATAACCCTGGCTTATCTCCTTGGTTGCGATTAACCACATAAATTCTTGTCGTACTTGTAAACTGAGGTTTTACTATAAAGGAACTAAATCCAAAAGCAAGTACGCCTGTAGCGATCGCAACCAATGCTATCATTAATTTACGTTTCCATAAAACTTTTAACACCTGCACTACATCGATTTCAATTTTATCTTGTTCTTTCATCATTTCTCCTAAATCATTTTATCTTCTATAATTTTTGAAGGATTTATCTCAAAAAGCTCCTGAGCTTTTTCTTTCCCATAATTTTTGCTTATCAAATCATAAGCTTCTTTCATATAAGGTCGTCTATCCTCTAAGTTGTGCATATCACTCGCTACGACATGAACTAAATCTCTATCTAAAAAGTAACGAGCACGTTTCTTCATAAACTTATAGGTATCCCCAAACAGTTTTGGCTTTAAAATACTAGAACTGTTGATTTGTGTATAGCAACCCATATTGATAAGTTCTCTCACTTTTTTTTCGTCATTTTCCAAAGCATGATAGCGTTCAATATGAGCTATCACAGGAGTGATGCCTAACATGAGAACTTTTGATAGAGCACTGTGGATTTCACGATAAGGCGTACTCATACTGAATTCAATCAAGGCATATCGTGTATCGTTTAATTTTGGGATGATATGATTTTCTAATTTATCTAAAATATCACTGGTAAAATAAATTTCAGCACCATATAAGATTGTTAGGTCAGGAGCTATTTCTTTAGACAATTCCTGAACAATTTTAAAATTAGTAGCGATTTTATCTTCCGGTGTCTCAAACATTCCCTTGCGTCGATGAGAGGTTGAAACGATAGTCCGAGTCCCCTGAGCATAAGCTTCTTTTAGTAGTGCTCGACTATCTTCTATACTTTTAGGTCCGTCATCGACATCAAAAACTATGTGTGAATGGATGTCAATCATCTTATTTTCCTTCCAAGGTGTTTCTTATGGCTGTTTTAACTGCTTCTAGACTTGTTGGATCAATTTCTAGCATATAAAGATTGCTATCTGGCATAGCATAGGACGGAAGTCCCATACGCCCAGTTCCTTTTAGGTCTTGATTCGTAACGGTATACTTCCCTCCGCTTGTCAACTGGGTATTAACAAGACTAACCATTGTTTCTGGTGGCATATTGGTCTGAATTGAATCCTGTAAATTTTGGATGATACTATCAAAATTCTTTAAAGCTTCTGTAGAAGTTAATTTTTGAATCACAGCAGCTATCACTTTTTGTTGGTTACGGCCACGGTCCCCATCTCCATTTGTCAAGGAGTAACGTTCACGAACAAATCCTAAAGCCTGTTCTGAATCTAGATGAACATTCCCTACAGGGAAATGATATTGACCATGTAGAGAGGTGAAATCTTGATCATTATAAACATCAACCCCTCCAAGAAGGTCAATCAATTTCAAGAAAGAGGTGAAATTAAGGCGGGCATAGTAATTCAAATCAATATCATAGAGATTTTCCAAAGTATGGATAGAAGCATCTACACCGTAAATACCTGCGTGTGTCAACTTATCGTTTTGATTATTTCCTCCATCAGCTATCGGAACATATGCATCTCGAGGGGTGGTCGTTAAGAGAATTTTCTTGGTATCTTGATTAACGGTCATGATCATATTGACATCTGAACGCGATACAGAACTTATTGGACCGTAGGTGTCAATTCCGCTTATATAAACATTAAAACTAGTACCTGTCGTTGTCTTAGGTGCTTCAACTGCCTTTGTTAAATCTTTAGTATAGATCTTTTTTATCTTTTTAGCATAATCCGGATATTCTTGCTCGATGAGATTTTCAAAAACACTATTCAAAACAATGCCCTTAGTCTCACCAGCTAATAAACTCTTGTAGGCCACTAGATAGGACGAGCTCTGCTCTACAGCAAACTCCTTGCTTTGTGTGGTTTTAATATCATCGAGCAATTTTTGGATGTTTTCGTTATCTGTTCCTGTTGGAGCTGTTACACTTGAAAGTTGAGAAACATTATTAATCTCACTATCCGCTAGAACCGCAACACTCATAGTGTAACTTGAATAATTAGAGGTTGCATTAAATTGGTTTGCAAGACTAACAAATCGATTAACGGCTATCAATGCTACCGAACTGAATAAGACTGAGAGTAGTAGAATTATTAGAGTGAAAACCTTGGCCTTGCGCTTTACAATTAGCAACAGAGACAAGAAAGCGACAAGCACTAAAACTACTGACAAAATGATATTAAGATAACTAACCGATAAAATCTGATATCTAAAAATCAAAAACAATAAAAAAGAAGCAAGAACAACATAAACAACTAATAAACCTAGGTTCAAATTCTGCTGAATTTGACCAGATTTACTTTTTTTTAATCGCCTATTACTCACGGAACACCTCTATAAAATATTTTAATTTAATTATATCACAAACCATACTCGAAGGCTATATACATCTACTACGGAAGCGCTTACTATTAAATATGTTTTTAAGGATAAGAAATTTATCTCGATTTTTCCCTATTTTCTGTTTATTTGAAACAAAAAACAATTAAAAATAGAGCCTGACAAGCTCTATTTTTAATGAACGTAACTTTCCATTTCTTTTTGACTCTTCTTAACAGAATTTTTACGTTCTTGTTCCCATCTAACTTTCACCTCAGCAACTTGAGAATTTGTAACGACATCTATCTATAATATCATGTACTTGTAGTTGTTTTTAGTCTCTTTGACCCAAATTAGTGAGGAGGCATGTGTAAACAGTATCCATACGTGTCATCGAAACTTTATCACCATTTGGCACAATTCAGACGGGAACCATCACCCAACCATGCATATACATTTGATTTTTTTAATTTTGAGTATATTGGTCCAACCTTATATTAGCAATCTTATTTGTAACCTTAAAAAAAAGAAATCCCACTTAAAAGCAGGATTTCTTTACTCATTATAAAAGACTATTTAACGTGATCAGCTAACTCTTTTTGGTATTTGGCATTTGATTCTAATTTTTCTTTTTGCCATTTCTTAAGAGCTTCTTCGTATTCTTTAGTTGTTACGACATCATTTTGCAACTCTAATCCTTTGAACACAAATGGATCTCCCTTAATCCCAACTTGAGAGTATGCTTTTGAGAATGGCACTGTACGACTAACAGTCGGAGAACCACCTGAAGAAGCTACTGGGATAAGAAGTGAACTATCTGAAACCCAAGCCTGTGCTTTGGCATATTTTTCATAGCGTTTGTTGAGGTCGCTTGTTTCTGAAGCGGCATCATCCAAGAGTTTCTTGTACTCATCAAGCCCAACTTTGGCCATGACTTCTGGATCTTTACCTTTTGTAATACCCAAGTGTTTAAGAGCAGAACCCTTCTTAGCATCTAGGATATTGAGATAGGTTGCCGGGTCTTGATAGTCAGGCCCCCAACCAGTTCCATTCAGGTCATAGTCTTTTTGGGAAGGAACTTTGGCTTGAGAAGTGATATTTTCCTTTTCATTATCTGTCATCTGAAGAACATCAATAACCACATTATCAGTTCCTAATGCTGATTCGATAGACTGTTTCAATGAATTCGTTTGTTGGACAGCAATCACATCTGTTTGTTCTACAGGAACATCCAAATGAATTGGGAAGGTTACACCCTTGCTTTGCAATTCTGACTTCGCTTTTTCCAAGGCAGCTTTTGCTTTTGTAGGGTTATAAAGAGTGTCTTTGCCATCCGTCAAGGCTACATCTTTCCACTGATCTCCGTAAGTCACAAGTTGTTCTTGCGCCAGCTCACCGAAGGTTTTTTCTCCGACTTGAACATAGTCATAAGGCACAAGGCTAGTACGGATAATCTTATCCGCACCTTCTTCACCATTCATCTGTGCAGAGTAAGAATGACGATCTAGAGCAAAATTGATGGCTTGACGGAAGTTTTTGTTGAGAAGTGCTTCTTTAGTAGATGTTTTTTGAGTTTCGTCTGTCTTAGCCGTTTTATTGTAAGATTGACGATTGACGTTTACTGTCAAGTAATAGCTTGTTGCTTCTTGTGGGCTATAGACAATTTTATCGCCGTATTCTTTCTTGGTTGAATCAAAGCTTGAGCTAGTTGGGAAGAGACGTGCAGTCGTATATGCTCCTGATGCGAAGCTACGAATCAATGATTCTTGGTCAGATCCATCATAGAATGTCAGTTTGACGTGGTCAATTTTAACATTGTCTTTATCCCAATAATTTGGGTTCTTTTCGTACTCAATTACTGATTTTGAAGTAAAGTTCTTCAAGATGTATGGGCCATTATAGAGAATACCTGATGGCGATACCGTACCGTAATCTTTCCCTTTAGAATTTAAGAAATCTTCATTAACAGGGAGCATAGTCGCTGTTGTTACCTTAGAATTCCAAAAACTTTCTGGCTTGTTCAAGGTGTATTGAACTGTATAGTCATCGACTGCCTTGACACCAACTGTTGAGAAGTCATTCGTTTCACCGCTAACGTACTCTGCCAAACCTTTAATTGAATCTTGAATGAGGGTTAATCCGTCTGACTTACCATCTGCGGCGTGTTTCAAACCAGTCACAAAATCTTGAGCCTTAACTTCAGCATACTCCTCTCCTTCAGAAGTATACCATTTAACGCCTTTACGAAGTTGGTAGGTGTAGGTCAGACCATCTTTTGAAACAGACCAGTCTTCAGCAAGCGATGGAATTAAGTTCCCATATTTGTCATTTTCCAGGAGTCCATCTACCAAGTTTGCAACAACATCTGATGTTGAACTTTTACTAGTAATGCTATAGTCCAATGTTGTTGGATCGATGGCATAAACATATGAAAATGTTGTCGGAGCATTGGTTTTTTTGTCAGTCTTACCACAAGCCGCCAAAAGAAGTGTTGCACTCAGTGTAATCCCTGCAACTGCGAGCCACTTTTTCGATTTCATAAATAATCTCCTTAAAAGTAATATTTTTACCATTATACCCTATTTTTCAATAATTACAAAGCTTTTTCTGATAATTTTTTAGAAAATTCTAAATTTTATATGTATATCTGGGCTTTTACTTTTACATGAATATTGACAAATCTTTTTTATCTTCTAGCTATTCTGCTATTCCCTATCTTAAATTTTTTTATTATAATAGAAAATAGAGGTAAAAAAATGAATAAACAAGCTTTCAGTTCTGAAAAATATCTAAATTTACAACGCGACCATATTTTGGAGCGTATCAACCAATTTGATGGTAAACTCTACTTGGAGTTTGGGGGCAAGATGTTGGAAGATTTCCACGCCGCCCGTGTACTTCCTGGATATGAGCCGGATAACAAAATCAAACTCTTGCAAGAGTTGAAAGAACAGGTTGAGGTTGTTATTGCCATTAACGCTAGCAATATCGAACACTCCAAGGCTCGTGGTGACTTGGGTATTTCTTACGACCAAGAAGTGTTTCGTTTGATTGATAAATTTAACGAACTTGGTATCTTTGTTGGTTCTGTTGTCATTACTCAATATGCTGGTCAACCTGCAGCAGATGCTTTCCGCAACCAACTAGAAAAAAATGGGATTGATTCTTATCTCCACTATCCAATCAAAGGGTATCCTACTGATATGGACCACATCATCTCTCCTCAAGGTATGGGGAAAAATGACTATATCCAAACTAGTCGCAACTTGATTGTCGTCACTGCTCCTGGACCTGGCTCTGGTAAGTTGGCAACTTGTATGTCCAATATGTACCATGATCAACTAAATGGTATCAAGTCTGGTTATGCCAAATTTGAAACCTTCCCAGTCTGGAATCTCCCACTTCATCACCCAGTTAATTTGGCTTATGAGGCAGCTACAGCGGACCTTGATGATGTCAATATGATTGATCCCTTCCACTTGGAAACGTACGAAAAAACGACCGTCAACTACAACCGTGATATCGAAATTTTCCCTGTTCTCAAACGTATGCTTGAACGTATCTTGGGAGAGTCTCCGTATGCTTCGCCTACAGATATGGGTGTTAACATGGTTGGTTTTGCCATCATCGATGACGAGGCTGCAAAAGAAGCTTCCAAACAAGAAATTATCCGTCGCTACTATCAAACCGTACTCGACTTTAAGGCTGAAAAAGTTGCTGAATCTGCTGTCAAGAAAATCGAGCTTCTCATGAATGACCTCGGCATCACACCAGCTGACCGTAAGGTTGCTGTTGCTGCACGACAAAAGGCTGAGGAAACAGATGGGCCTGCTCTAGCACTTGAGTTGCCTTCTGGCCAAATCGTAACTGGTAAAAACTCAGAACTCTTTGGTCCAACAGCTGCTGCCTTGATCAATGCAATCAAGAAATCAGCTAACATCGATGCCGAAACAAAATTAATTGAACCAGAAGTGGTGAAACCAATCCAAGGTTTGAAAATCAATCACTTGGGTAGTCGCAATCCTCGTCTTCATTCAAATGAGATTCTCATCGCTCTTGCAATCACAGCTATGGAAAATCCTGATGCTGCTCGTGCCATGAAAGAACTCGGAAATCTTAAAGGTAGTGAAGCTCATTCTACGATTATCTTAACGGATGAAGATAAGAACGTCCTCCGTAAACTGGGAATTAACGTAACCTTTGATCCATACTACCAATACGATCGTTTATATCGTAAGTAGATCAAAGGCTAGTAGGAACTTCTTGTCAAACATCATCCCTCATCGAAAGATTTCAAATTTCTCTTAAGGGGTGACTGTATTTTATTCAATCATTCTGACAATCTCCAATTATCTTTTTTCTAATCATACCAATAAATAGTACTTTAGGAGTTTATTTATAATGAGAGAATTACTCAGCCAAAAAGAGCAAAGGCAATTAAAGATTTTAGAATATTTATTTGAAAATCCTAACTGGATTTATCTGGATGACTTATCTAAAATCATTGGCTACAATGCTCGAATCATCAAGAGTGATATCAAAGAATTACGCGAAGTCTTTCCTGACTTTGATATCAGGCACTCAACTGCAGGAATCATGATGGTGAATGTTCAAAATAATGGCATCGAGCGAATCTACCAATATTTTTTACAGACATCTGATTATTTTCAAATTTTGAAGGCATTTTTCCTTTTGGATAGGCCCTTCACCTATGAACATCTTTCTGAAACTCTGGATATCTCTCTTCCGTCTTTACGCAAAAAGGTCGCGGATATCAATAAGACACTTGATGGAACCTACCGCTTTAAACTGAAGGTAACACCTATCTCTATCATTGGAGACGAAAAAGATATTCGATTTTTCTTCTCCCAATATTTCCACGAAACATATAATTTTCTGGACTGGCCTTTCACAGAAGTCAAAGAAAAAGACATCGATAACTTCGTTTCCTTCTTTATTAGTCTGGCAAAATTCCCTGCAAAATATCAAAATCTCTACCAAATTAGAACGCAGGCTACGGTCGATTTATACCGAATGAAAAGAGGCTATCTTGTTCGTTTACCAAAACAAAGTTCTTCTTGGTTAAGTCCAATCTACGACCAACTTTCTTATTTCCAACGACAGTTACAAGATTTGGCTCAAGGGCTCAATATTGAAATTACTCCTGAAAATCTCAATCAGATTTTTAGCCCCTTTGCAGAACCTACTATCTTCTTTACAGTTGAAGATTTCCTAACTGCACGTCAATCTTACGAACAAGTGGATCGTTCCTACCATGCCGCAAGAGACATCCTAGACAACTTAACTCGAAAATTTGGCGTTCAATTTGCAAACACAGACACCTTAATTTGGAACTTGCATAACACTGCTTTACTTGAGCGAAGAGAAATCAACTCCGAATCGATCATTTCACAAAATAAGGATTATACACTTGGAAAGATTAAAAGGTTCTTCCCCAAATTTTATGAAGCAGCTACCTTTGAAATGGTGCGATACAAGAGTATCATGGGACAAAAGGAGAAGACACCTGCTCTTTCTCACCTGATCTACACCCTCTTTACCCATGCTGAGGGCCTTACAGATCAATTATTTGAACATAAAAAGAAAGTCAAAGTCTTAGTCCTAAGCGAATATGATTTTGCCCATCCACAGTTCTTGATATCCCTCTACGAATTTCATACTTCTAACAACATCCAGTATGAAACCTGGGATAAGGAGACCCTAAATATTCAAGAAATCATAGATAGCGACTATGATGCTATCATCACTAATTTCGACATCAAAGGTCTCGAAGACATGCTTGTCATCAATATCAGTCGACTATCTATCCTACAGGTTGTCAACGAACTCAATAAGATTTCTATGCAAGATTTATAATAAAAAAAGTCTAGTTAAACTAGACTTTTTTGTTATTCTACCGTCACTGATTTAGCAAGGTTACGTGGTTTGTCGACATCGAGCCCACGGTGTAGGGTTGCAAAGTAAGCGACCAATTGTGTTGGTACGACCATTGAGATTGGTGAGAGGTAAGGGTGTACAGTTGTAAGGACGATGTCGTCTGTATCTTTTGCGACACTTTCCTCTGCGATGGTGAGGACCTTAGCACCACGAGCTGCCACTTCTTGGATATTTCCGCGAGTATGATTGGCAAGGATTGGATCTGACAAGAGGGCCAAAACAGGTGTCCCCTCTTCAATCAAAGCAATGGTTCCGTGCTTGAGTTCTCCTGCCGCAAAACCTTCACATTGGATATAAGAGATTTCTTTGAGCTTAAGACTGGCTTCCATGGCTACGTAGTAATCTTGACCACGTCCGATGTAAAAGGCGTTACGTGTTGTTTCCAACAATTCTTTAACCTTGCTATCAATCGTTTCTTTCTCTGAAAGAGTAGACTCAATAGACTGAGCCACGATTGACAACTCATGAACGAGGTCAAAGGCTTTGGCCTTTTCGTTGCCATTTGCTTCGCCGACTGCTTTTGCAAGAAAGGCAAGAGTTGCGATTTGTGCTGTGTAAGCTTTTGTAGAAGCCACGGCAATTTCAGGTCCAGCATAGAGAAGCATGGTATGATCAGCTTCACGTGAAAGAGTTGATCCTGGTACGTTTGTCACTGTTAAACTTGGGATTCCCATTTCATTGGCCTTGACCAAAACTTGGCGGCTATCAGCTGTTTCACCAGACTGACTGATAAAGATGAAGAGTGGTTTCTTGCTGAGAAGTGGCATACCATAGCCCCACTCAGATGAAATTCCAAGTTCAACTGGTGTATCTGTCAATTCTTCCAGCATCTTCTTAGAAGCAAATCCTGCATGGTAAGAAGTTCCAGCAGCAAGAATGTAGATACGATCTGCATCTTGAACAGCCTTAATGATAGCTGGATCTACCACAACTTGACCTGCTTCATCTGTGTAAGCTTGAATCAACTTACGCATTACTGTTGGTTGCTCATCGATTTCTTTGAGCATGTAGTAAGGGTATGTTCCTTTACCAATATCAGAAAGGTCAAGCTCAGCTGTATAGCTATCACGTTCTTTGACATTGCCATCATAGTCTTGAACTTCAACACTATCAGCCTTCACAATAACCAACTCTTGATCATGGATTTCCATGTATTGGTTGGTTTCACGAATCATAGCCATGGCATCTGAGCAAACCATGTTGTAACCATCACCAAGACCAATCAAAAGTGGTGATTTGTTTTTAGCGACATAGATGACATCTGGATTTTCAGAGTCAATCAAGGCAAAGGCATAAGAACCGCGAATGATGTGAAGAGCTTTTTTGAAGGCTTCAAGTACTGACAAGCCATCTTCTTCCACAAATTTTCCAATCAAATGAACTGCGATTTCTGTATCTGTTTGCCCCTTGAAATGGTGACCTGCAAGGTACTCTTCCTTGATTTCAAGATAGTTTTCAATCACCCCGTTGTGTACCAAGACAAAACGTCCTGTCTCAGAACGGTGTGGGTGAGCATTGTCTTCCGTTGGTTTTCCGTGAGTCGCCCAGCGAGTGTGACCAATCCCTGCTGTTCCTTCAACGCCACTAGCCTTTGCAGAAAGCTCTGCAATACGACCAACAGCCTTCACTAGATGGCTCTCAGCACCACCTAAGACAAAAATTCCCGCTGAATCATAACCACGGTATTCGAGTTTTTCAAGTCCTTGAATCAAAATATCAGTTGCATTTGTGTTTCCAACAACACCAACAATTCCACACATAGTATATACGACACAGACAAGCTGTGCTTTCTCCTTAAAATTGGTATAGTCTAATTCTCACTCTACAGAATCAGCAAAAACAGTATATACTTGTTTATTTCACTTGTCAAGGATAAAAATTGGTATAGTTCAATTACTTTTCAGATATAAAGAAAAACCATTCAAGAAATAGCTCTTGAATGGGTGAATACAGCCTTATTATTGTAATATCTACGGTCAGAATCTTTACTGATGATTTCGCACAAGTCCAAGATAGGCATAAGTCCGAGTTCGTGGACAATCCTTTTCCATCTTGACCCTAAAATAAAACCGATGTTCCCTGCCGTCCTTGGCATTTTCCTTGTTCAAGACAAAGTAGTCCTTTTGGTTGATAGCCATGGTGCGCAGAATGTCGTCAATCAGAAAAGTCAGGGGCACATTCATGGCAGAGTATTTTTGGAAATCTTCTTCAAAGCGGATGTAATCATCTGAGAAATAGTCCATCTGCAATTTATTTTCATATAGCTCTTTTCTAGTCATACACTTCCTCCTGACACAGTTGAATTTCTAGGATGTCATCGATCCTTAACAACCTATAGCCTTCATCCGTTCTAACAGAGATTTCTTGAGGAGATAATTCTCTTACTTCACCCAATATCGTGCTTTTATGATTTTTCTCCTTGACCATAAAAGAGCCTTTTAGGCGTCCAATGTAGAGCTGGGAAAGTAGCAACAACTTCTCGACTGGATTCAAATCTGTCGAGAAATCCACACGATTTTTTTCTGCACTGAGTGAACTCGTATGCTCCGATAGAAAAAAGCCCATCCACTTCTGCATGCCTGGATCTTGATAATCCCTCGCGGATTGGAAGGGCAAATAAGAGCGATCAATCATTTTAGTCCATCTAATCCTCCAGCAGAGTGCCCTCCGATCAGCTTACTTCTGGCAATACTTCTCGATGCATCCTCTAAGGCAGTCGCCTTCAAAAGGGAAGTAAAGCCGAATTGTTCTCGAATGGAATCAATGGCGGTCTGGAGCCTTTCTTCTTTTTCTACTTTATCAACATTATCAAAAAGGGAAATCAACCCAAAGGATTCGTCCACAAATCCTGAATAACTAACGGCAACACTTCTGACGGCTCCAGAAGTATATTTGCTATGGAATAATTTCAGTACATGGCCGACCAAAATACTGGTGTTATTGGTCGGTTCAACCTTCATCTGGGTATGGATGGAGCGTTTTTGCTCCTGCTTAGAAAAACCAAGATGAATAGAGACCACCGTCGTCTTTTTTCTGGCCCTTCGAAGTCTGATAGCCACTTGCTCAGCCATTTCTCGAAGGATAATTTCGATATCTCGCTGTTTGACGTAGTCTCTCGGTAAAATTTGCGAATTGCCTAGACCATGAGATTTTGGCTTATAGGGTTTATGAACATTGCTCTCGTCAATCCCATTGGTATGAAACCACAGGCGAAGTCCAGCTTGGCCAAGTTCTTTCTTCAGGACATCGGGATTGCTATTAGCCAATTCCTTAATTGAATGAATCCCCAGGTTGTTCAAACGCTTCTCCATCCGATGCCCAATCCCCCAAAAGTCAGTCATCTTTGGAATGGACCAAACTTTATCTTCCACGTCCTGATAAGACCAATTGGCTCGCATGGTAGATGTGTGCTTGGCTTCATTATCCAAGGCCAACTTAGCAAGCAAAGGATTGGCATTCGACATGCCGACCGTCGAGTAAATCCCGGTCTGTCGCCAGATGTCCCTCTGGATACGAGCCGAAAGCATATCTAGCTTATCTTTGCGAGAAATCTGCTGATCTGGAACAAAATAATTAAGCGAACTGGTTAGATCAATAAAGCCTTCATCAATTGAATAAGGATAAATATCATCAGGACTGCCATAATTCTGGAAAATGTGCTGAATTTCCATGTTGACTGCGATATACTTATCCATCCGAGGAGGGACAATGACGGTCACCCGAGCCCAATCTTCGATAAATTTCACATAGGCTGGGTCTGTCCGTAAGCCTTGTTTTTTGGCATTGTAGTAGGAAAATTTACGCGTTTTGATATCAAAGGGGAGGTCATAGGCACGACCAACATTTGCTTTCCCAAAGACCTTTTTAAACATCGGTGAGGAGGCAAGAATAAGCCCAACAGAATTATCCGCCCGACTCATGACACAAAGGGAGGTTTTGAGGGGATGGAGTCCTCTTTCCACACACTCAACACTGGCATAAAAGGACTTCATATCGACAAAGGCAATATCACTTTTGGGCTCTCTGGAATAATCAAAGTAGCCCATAGACTATCCCTCCATGGGTACGAAATTGCCCACGACAATACCCACAATCCGCGGATCTTCTTCGTAAGAGATGTGAATATCCTTGTATTTAGGATTGATGGAAACCAAACGTAAGCCATCTTCTTCTCGATAGACCCGTTTGATATAGGTCTGGTTATTGCAAACCACTGCATAGACAGCGCCATCATAATCAAATCCAGTCTCCCGAATCAGAGCCACGGAACCATTCTGATACTTGGGTTCCATAGAATCCCCAGACACCCAGGAAGCAAAATCGTGAGCCAGTTCTTCATTAAAGTAAACCGTATCGAAGTTTCGATCATCATAAACCGAAGCACCAATCCCAGCTGACATACGTTCATAGACATGATACTCGTAGAGTTTTTCTGAAATAGCCGTCACCTTCTTGGCTTGTTCTTCTTGAGCCAAGTTGCGAGCATAAACTACCACCTTCTCTTTTCCTTTATTGGAAAGACTGTTATAAAGGCGGACAATTTCGATTTGGGTGAAATAACCTTTTGGTACTTTTAAAAGATCTTCTAGTTGAGCAACCTTCTCTTTAGAAGGCTCCTTTACTCCACGTTCCCAAGCTGAATAAGCCTGAAAACTAATCCCAAGCTGCTCTGCAATCTCTTTCTGTGTTAGCTTTAACTCTTTTCTCCGAGCCTTGAGTTTTTCTGGTTGGTACATATTTTACCTCCTAGTCTGATGCTTTCGTTGCAGGTTGACTTTATTTTTAAAAATTCAACCATTTTGGTTTATTTTTATTATATAAAAAAAGCAGACGACTGTCTAGTGGGAATGTTGAGGTATAACGAATATAATTATCTAGTAATACAAAAAAGAACGCCCCCAAAAGTTAGATTTTTTCTGTCTAACTTTTGGGGGGCAGTTCAATTTAGATGATTTTTTATTTTTCCTATTTTTACCTATGGTTTTATCCACTACAAAAAATTATAGAGCCCACAAACTCTAGTCACACATTTGAACTAGTGTTTTACATTGCCTTGATTAACAAGGTTACAAAATCTTTCATAATTACATTTTTTATTTATAGAAAAATATTAGTAATAAATTATGCAAATTCAATCTAATCACCATAAGTTTGCTCCCATTTTTTCATTTCTTCAACGATACTTCTTAGGGCAATACCTTTTTTTGTCACTTTATATTCAACCTGTGGAGGCGATGTCGGTAAAACTTTTCTTGATAAAATACCTTCTTTCTCGAAATCATGTAACCGTTGAGCTAATATTCTCGGATTAATACCTTCTACACTACGCAAAAGACTACCATAATGTATATTACCATCAATAATTTCAGATAAAATCTCAAGAGTAAATTTACCTTTTAGTAAATTCAAGACCCTTCTTGCTGGACAAATTGTTTTTTTCAAAGGTTGCATCTTGCAAGTCTCCATCCGTTTCCTCCTTTTTTGATAGTTACTATACTTTTTTTCCCTTCTTGTTTTAGAAATAATTACATGATAAGCTAATTATATCACTTGAAAGTGGAAATTACTATGAATATTATAACTAAGTTTGACCGTATCAAAGATATTCTCTGTCGCGCTGGTGGAAGATACCTTGGTACTGGATATACTCAAGTAAAATATTTTCAGAAAGTTAAATGTATTGCTTTTGATTGATAAATAAAAATTGGTTTGATGAAATAACGGAGGAAGCTTGATGAAAAAAACAAATACAAAAGCGCCAGCTTATCTACTTTTTATTCTTTCGCTAGGATACATTATGGCGGTCCTAGATACAACCGGAGTGGTTCTTGCTGTTCCTCATATCGAAACAGCTATGAGCGTCTCATTAGAGCAATCCATTTGGATTATTAATGCCTATACACTAGCTTTAGGGTCTTTGCTCCTACTTTCAGGAAATTTAACAACAAAATATGGTGCTAAACGAATTTTATTAATTGGAATGACAATTTTTACACTTGCCTCGTTAGGGTGCTCTGTTTCACCAAATATTGAAACATTAATTATAATTAGATTCATTCAAGGTTTCGGTGCTTCTTTGTTCATGCCAAGTTCATTAGCACTTTTATTCATTTCATACCCCGATTCTACTAAAAGAGCACGTATGTTAGGAATCTGGACAGCAATTATTTCTGTTGCAACCGGTACTGGTTCTTTTATTGGTGGACTAATTATTAACTACTTCGGATGGAGGGGTATTTTCTTAGTCAATATTCCATTTGGAATTTTGACAGTAATTTCAATATTACTTCTCGTGAAAAATAATATTGCCAATCTAAAGACCAGAATTGATATCTTTAGTAATATATTTCTGGTTACAACTATCGGAAGTCTAGTTATTTACCTTGTTGAAGGGAATCAATATGGTTATAGTAACTCAAATCTTTTATTGTTTCTTCTCCTATTTATATTATTTGCTATTGGTTTAGTAGTCCACGATAAAAAAAGTAAAGCACCTATTGTTCCCCACCAACTATTAAAAAATGCTAAGTTTATTGTCTCTAATCTATTAGGTTTAGTAGTTAACATTTCACTATATGGCATTGTTTTGGTGCTAGGACTCTATTTTCAAACTTATTTAAACCTTTCCTCAATGGTTTCTGGACTCCTCATTCTACCAGGAATGATTGTCTTAATTATTGGTAATTTATTTTACGCACGTGCTGTAAAACGATTTTCCGTGGGAAGCCTCGCTACTGTCTCAATTATTTTTGCCATTGTAGGAGCAGCAGGAATTTTTGGAATTGGAGTTCTTTTTCATGAAATTCAACTATACATCCTAATTCCTTTATTTTCTTTAATGAGTCTAGGTATCGGAGTGTTAACTCCAGCAACTACAACCATTCTTATGGAAGCTGCTGGTTAAGAATTATCTGGAATTGCTGGTGCAACTCTAAACGCTAACAAACAGATTGGTGGACTTTTTGGTACAACAATTATGGGGATTGTAACTACTAATTTATCCCATGATTGGAATATAGTCATCGTTGTCGCATTTTTGGTTAACGTGATAATGTATATTGCTACTTGGTTAATTGCCAGTCGTTACCTTTATGGAAAAGAATAAAAAGTAGACGAATGTCTAGTGGGAAAATCCAACTTTAAACCCTGTTTATTTCATCTCCATCAAATGATCATGACTTACAAATAAAGAAGAAAACCATCTCAAATTTAATGAGATGGTTAATCATTTAGTCTACTTTATAAAAAACTTGTTCTGAGTTAGTTGGAACAGATTGACCAGCAATAAGCCTATTTTTACTTGAATCAGAATCAACCCATTTCATAGTAGTTCCCGCAGGATAAACACTCATACCAAATCCTGTATTACCACTTCTAACACTAAAGTTAATACTCCCATCGTTACCTAGACTCACTTTTTCAATGTTACCACTGTTCACTAGTCCATTTTTATCGAATGTGAATTCTTGACCAAAACCATTTCTCCAAGTTCCAACTAGACTAGAGAAATCTCCGTTTTGAATGGCTTGCGCATCTATTTCCTGTGATTTAGACTGTGCTTGCTCTTGTTGTGGCGAAGGTTTTTCCTCTGTAATAGTAGTAACACTAGCTTGAGAAGTTGTTAAACTAGTGGTTGTCGTTGTATTTGTTGTACTAGTCGCTGTCGTACTAGTAGTAGAAACCTGTTCTGTTGTAGTATTTACTGCTTCTGCATCATGCTTCTTATGATTAAAGAAGAACAAAGAGCTTATCAGTACTATAGCAATGAAGCAACTTAACAGAATCAAAATCCAATTGATGCCTTTCCCTATTTTCATTTATAACTCCTTTATATTATTCGTATTTAATTATATCATACTAAACTGATACTCGGAACAAAATTTTAGATTTAAATATATGATTTGGGTAAATTTTGGGGTGAACTTTCGTTTTTTTAACAAAAAAAGACATCCAAGAATAAATTCTTGAATGTCCGTAAACGTTGATAGTATCGTATTGATTAACGTTTTGAGGCAATTGACTTATTAGTTTTCAATCACAAAAGACACCTCATAAACACTAAATAGTTGAAATGAATAATAGTTTGTCAGAATGTTGATCTTCAATTTAGTATTTCTATGTATATTTAATTATTCCCTTAGAAATATTTGTAAATATTTTATTACTACACTTCAGAATCTGATTTATGGTTATTAATTTCTTTTTTTACTTCTGCGACTGCTGTCTTAGCTACATTTGTAGCTACATTAGCTGTTGCTTTTCCAACAGCTACTCCTTTTTCAGCTACTTTCAATAAGTCTTTTTTTCTTATATTTAAACCACCCTCTTTGAAAAGTATAATACTAACAAAAATATTTGCCACAGCACAAAAATAATAGATGGCTCCTCCATAGCCTAGCCCTCCGGACCTTCCTAATAGTTCACCAGTAATTGACACATGTACAGCGATAGTATAAATATTTAACAATATGATAATTACAAATCTGATTCTACTAAAGATTATCGATTTAATATTGACTAAAGATAATATTAAAGTAATTGAAAATGCTCCATACCATGCAATAAACAAAATCAGTGGAGAACGAGCACGTAAATAGCTAGCAACCTCTCGGCTAATCGGAGCAAGTGACATATCTCGACCAGTGACAACCGGTAGTAAAAAAGTAACAAGCCCTAAAATTGTTGTACCAATTAAAATATTTTTATATTTCATAATAATTCCTTCTTCTTATTGATTTTTAAGTCTTCTATTTTTTGATTAATATCAATTCATCATCACTGCTACCATCAGATAGTCTTAAAATATTACCTTCCTTCTTAAAAGTCATATCTGTGGTTAACTCGCTTTTGACGTCTTTTACTGTGAAAGTTTTTGTAGTTGAATTAATCTTTTCAATTTTTCCCTCATGTTTCTCATCACCCTTTTTCATTATCAAATCTCCTTTGTTACCATGTATTGACATTACAATAGTAAATCCACCTTTTTCACCAGAATAACTTCCATCAAGTTCGCTCTTGTTTAAAAAGTTACCAGAAACCATCGCGAAAATTATTACTATCCCTACTACAATTATCTGATTTAGTCTTGATAAGCATTTAAACCAATTAACAATCTTCATAAAAATTTCTTTTATCTCGTTCATTTTATCCTCTTTTCAATTTCATATTTTTCGTTAAACACTATCTAAAAACTCTATCTAAAGCATTTATAACTCAATCCTTCCTTTTCGCTCTTTTTAGATCAATAGTATAAAAGGTAGTCTATCAATCTTCTAATAAATAGTATCAAAAATATATATTAAAATTTATCTATTATATTCTATAGTTTCATTTTTATAAAAAAAGCCCCTAAATAGAGGCCTTTTTCTACAGTTTGAACCTATAGTTTTATTTTCACTAACTTTTAACAAGAATTTAAAGTATAATATTAATTATTAATTTACTAAAAAGCTAGGAGATTTATTTTCTTTATGATTAATATTCATCCATTTGGACAAACATTTAAGCAATTAAGAAAACTACGTGGATTGAGTTTAAAAGAAACTGCCTCTGGTGTTGTTTCTCCTCAATTTCTTGCACGTTTTGAACGTGGAGAAAAAGGTATATCTCTCGAAAACTTTAGTCGTCTATTAATTGTTCTTGGATTAGAATGGAACGATTTTGCAACCATATATGCTAACAACGGAGGGGATTGTTTAGAATTCCCTGCAATTGAACTCGCAAAACACATTAAAAATGAGGAAGATATTATTAAGTATCTTCCTGAATACGAAAAACTATTTGACAACTACTTAACCGATAATAAGTTACAAGCAGATATACTTTTAAAAACTATAAAACTAAATTATTATCCAACAAAAGACAAATCTGATGAAACTGTTGCTAAAATTCAAAATATCATTAATCATTTAATGTCTTCAGAAACTTTTAACAGTGCGGAACTAGAGATTTACTATCGAATAGTTAATCATTGTCCTATGGAATTAGTTAATCATATGGCAAAACAATTGCTATTTATGTATAAGCAGAGTGCTAACACTGATACTTACATTCGCATATTAAATGGATTAACCTTTACTGCAAAACATTTTTCAGAACAAGGTTATTATAATAAAGCTGACGAAATAATCAATAAAGTCAAAGAATTACAGACATTTGAACGTGGATATCTATCTACACCTCTTATGTTTTTAGAAGTTGAACATGTCTATAACCAATTCCGTTGGAACAAACCTGAAGCTATTCATCTGGCTAGAAATTTATTAAATTATTTGGAAAGCGCTAAATTCATTGATAACAATTATTATTCTAACTTTATTAAAGCATTTACTTACCATTGTCATAAACTAAATAAAACTGGTACTGAACTTTTTTAGAACCGTGATTCTCGACAATCTTTCTTTCAAAAGTCCCGGATTGGACCATCACTTATTTCATCTAATTTTAATCACTTTCATAACAATAAGGTTAACTTTCATAAAAAACAAACAAAAATCGAACCAAAGGATCAAAAGTTTTCCTTATATAGAATAACTTGTTTTATTTATTAGAAAAGAGAGCTAACTGCTCTCTTTATTTTTATCTATATTTTCGTTTACCCACTATAGCAAGTAATCCAATAATCGCTCTAACAATTATTGAAGCTATTTCTGAAACACTCACTCACAGTGATACGATTACAACTAAGACTTATGTCAACACTTCAAATGTAATTCCAATGGCTGTTGGAGAAATTGCCTTTCGTTAAAAAATAATGGTGTGAATTTTGCTAAAAATCATCAAAAAAACACCCCATGGTCTGAACCATGAAGTGTTTTGAAACGTTGATAGTATCGTATTGATTAACGTTTTGAGAATTGTGATGCTTTACGAACTTTCTTAAGATCTATTGGGGAGTATTTCTTTTTTATAAAACAAGAAGGCTACTTATACCTAAAACTGTTTTCACCCAAAATAACCTTAAAATATTTGAACCTCGTATCTGAATCTGGAACCGAGAATTCGAAGCTTTGTTTAGTTCCATTTTCCCATCCATATCTTGTGTTAAACCGAAAACCAGAATAAATTTTATCATTTTCATCATAAAAATTAATATTTATATCTATGTAACTGATGTAATGACCTGTAGTATTTTCAAAATTCCCCACGTAGCGTTTCTCTTTTTCTGATCCATCTTCAACCTCTTCAACAACAAAGTTTTTTGCATCAAACGTATCTACTAATATTCCGTAAACTCTATTAAATTCTTTAACAGCTTTACCGGATCTCAATATATCATTTAAACTATTTTTATCTTGAACAGGAATTTCACTTATTGAATTAATATCTAAAAGTAATTCATAACGTTTATGTTGGAGTTTATTCCACTCGCGTCTAAAGATACTATCCAGGTATTTTCGATTTGTTGTCGTTTCCTTTTCATTCTTAAGGACATCAATATAGGTGTCAGCTAGTTTCTTTAACTCAGGATTTTCAAACTCTCGATTTTTATATTTCTTAAGTTCATTTAGTTCATAATCCACATAGGTTCTATAGTTTTTTAGTGATTCTTTATCATACTCCCTTTTGGCAACAACCTCCCAACGTTTATCTAACCCTTTTGCTAACGAAGTTAGAAATTCATTATCATAGGTATTATTGTTGTTTTTACTTGCATTAAATATAAGCAAAAGTATTAGTAGAAGTATTGAAACTACACCTATTAGTTTTTTCCCCACACTCAATCTCTCATTTCTCTCTTTTTTTCTATTATAACACTCCTTTGATTACTGTCAAACTAATAGAAGTTTTTGAAAAGTATTGTAAATATAGGCCCTTTTCTATATCAAATAAATTTCATATATTTGAGAAAAGTTGTCAATAAAAAATGACTCAGGGAAATTTTTGATTTTTCAACAAAAAAAGAACACCCTGAAAGGTGCCCTTTGTAAGTATAGTCATTCTTTCGAAGAACGTTTACTAAATTGTGACTATCAATTCTCAGCAATAAATTAATTTAAGAACATATGCTCTATTAAAAAGTGTTTTTTCACATGAAAGGCCTTGAGAAACTCAACAATTATATACGCCTGCATCTTATGTTATTCGTTCTTCTCCTGTTGAATAATGGTGAAGTTACGGAGTAAGGTTGACACTTTTGTGAAAGCCCTTGCAAAACTAAAGTGTTAGACGTATAATATATGTATAACACCACAATCTGTTTCAAGGAGGTCCAACAATGATTAAACAAGCTAAAAAACTATTTCTTTGTCTGCTCTCTCTTGTCGTAGTTTTCGTAATTGCTGGATGCGGACAGAACCAAGCTTCAGACAAAAATGCCAATAATGCACAACAAGAACTCAATACTATCGCTGGCGAATGGCAATTAACCGATATTCGCAATACCGTGCAAAAGTCGTTTCTCACGATCAATATGCTTCCCTCAACATTCGGGACATTACTCAATCAGTTTGACACACTTGATTTCCGCTTAAAGATAGAAGATGGGAAAGCAGATGCATCGTATCAGTTCGATTTGAATAAATACGCAGAAACTCGTATGAAAATAGACCCTGGTATTCATCCTGACGAAAAAGAATTTAAAAAGTCCCTCTTCAAAATAATTGGTTCGATTTCAGAAAAATATAAATCTTCAACAGTTTCCTTGGATGAATCAACAGGAATCTTCTCCTACGACACGAAAGGAACTGTCGATGAATCGAATAAGACTGTCACGTTTAGCGAAGGGCTGGTTTTAATTTCAACTTTTCCATTCTCAAATTCATTAGCAGAAACATCTTATACCTACTCACTCAAGAACGGATTACTCGTCTTAAGTGTAGATGTTAAAGGAAAGGAGGACGTCCCCACTCACTTCGAGCTTCGTTTTAACCGCGTTGGCGCCACAAAGGAAAAGAAAGAACCTGTTTCGCTTGAAGGAAAATGGGAAGCTCTTAACTTCAGAGACACCGCTGAACGCGCTGCTGGGTATACGGATTACCTAGAAAGCAACAATAAACCAACACGTCTCTACTATGTCAAAGGCGCTGAAAATATCGTACCAACCTTAGACATTAAAGGAAATGGTGCTACGTATGAATACACTGTAGATTACAAAGTATTTATCGATCCTTATTTACAAAACTTCTTTAAAGATAATAAACCAGATGATGCGCTGAAAAAAACATACTACAGCTTCAACCTTCACTCGTATCAAACGAAATTTGGTAAGTTGAAGCATCATCAATTCGACTTTGATATGAATCAATTCATTGTGAAGAGCGTTTTAAAGGATATTAAGATTGACACGACGAACCAAACCATCACGTTCCCGGAAACACCAAATATTCTTGGCCTCCTCTTGTATGGTGGAGAAAATATTGAAGAGGCCGCGACTTATCAGTACTCAATTGACGGAGATATCTTGACATTGACACTGGAGAAGGTTCCAGCAGAAGAAGACATCAATGCCGATCATTATCCTATTCGCTATGAAATGAAATTTAAAAAAATAAAAGAATAAGCTGAAAAGAAGTTTATTTGATAAATTGCAAGAATAAGTGCGACAAGCATCAGCTGCTGCAAAAGAATTATTCGGGAAAGTTACTGGTGATCAAAGCACTGAAACAGAAGGTACTGTAGAAAAAGATTTAGCAAAAGCTAAAGAAGTGTTCGAAAACGTTAAAGAAGGCGTTAAAGGCACAGTTGAAGGGATTGAAAATACTTTCAACAAATAAGAGCCACTACAACTGTAGCGACTCTTATTTTTTTTATAAAACATATTCTGCTAGTAATCGTTCGAACTCGCGGATATCAATGCCACGTTTCAGTTCAATCTTAATATGATCTGAACGTGTCCATAATTCCACTTCTGCTGTGTAATCGAGGATACCTGCATTTTCTGTAGACCACATATTCACAGCGCTATACGGCAAGGAATATATCTCGACTTTCGTTCCAGTAAGCCCTTGAACATCTTTGACAATCAAGCGTTTATTCGTAAATACTGCCACATCTCGTACGGTTTTGAAGGCGCGGTCTGCTACCTCTCTCCTGTCACAAGAATTTCTTCTTAAATAATATGCGATACTCGTCCCCTGCTTCCTCGAGATAGTTCTCAAGCTCCTCACAAAATTTCACAAACGTCTGGTAGAGCTGTTCTTCAGAAAGTCTGCAACTGCGAAACGAATGACTTGAAATCTAAGAATTCCTAGCGTGTAATATCGATGGAAAACGAAAATCCCTATTGATTCTGTCTATAAACTATTCTTTCTTCACGCTTGTTCTCTATTACCGTTCTCTTTTGCCCATTCCGGGTTACTATAATAGCGTACGAAGAAATGAGGGTCCCCGCCCGCTTCATCCATTTTATCTTTAATGCTCACTTCTGGATGAGTGACTTCTCCTGTTTTTGTAAAATACTCTCCAATCTTACCAGTGCGATTTTGAAGTCCCCACGCCACATCGTTGCCTTGAATGAAAGCTAAGAACCCATGAGAATTCACGAAGTTAAAGAATTCTGCAACAGTGAGGCTCTCTGGCACCTCGAATGTCATCTCATGGTAGTATATATCATCTCCGGCACAAACTGAATCTCGATCGACGATAATTTTCATCTGCCCACTTCCTCTAAAGAAATTATTTATAATTCATTATACCATACTCGCATTCTATTCGCGTATATTCTATAAAATAAAAAACACTCTGTAAATACAGAGTGCTGAAATCTTGTAACAAATTCCAATAACGTATTAACGTTTACTAAATTGTGATGCTTTACGAGCTTTCTTAAGACCTGGTTTCTTACGCTCAACTTTACGTGAGTCACGTGTAAGAAGTCCTGCGCGTTTCAATGAATCGCGGAAGTCTGGGTCTACTTGAAGAAGGGCACGAGCGATACCGTGACGGATAGCTCCTGCTTGACCAGCATATCCACCACCTACAACGTTAACGAAAACGTCGTATGAACCTGCAGTTGAAGTAACTGCGAATGGTTGGTTGATGACAAGACGAAGGTCAGCGTGTGGGATGTACTCTTCAACATCTTTTTTGTTAACAGTGATTTTACCAGTTCCTGGAACAAGGCGAACGCGTGCAACAGCGTTTTTACGACGTCCAGTACCTGCATATTGTGCTTGTGACATACTTTATTGTTCCTTTCCTTAGATAAGTCCTGAAATATCAAGAACTTCTGGTTGTTGTGCAGCGTGAGTGTGTTCAGCTCCAACGAATACTTTCAATTTCATACCTTGAGCGCGGCCAAGAGTATTGTGTGGAAGCATACCTTTAACTGACTTCTCGATCAAACGTACTGCATTTTTAGAACGAAGTTCACCAGCAGAGATTGATTTCAATCCACCTGGGTGGTTTGAGTGAGTGTAGTAGATCTTATCAGATGCTTTTTTACCAGTCAATTTAACTTTTTCAGCATTGATAACGATTACGAAGTCACCTGTATCAGTGTGTGGTGTGAATGTTGGTTTGTTTTTTCCGCGAAGCACGCTAGCAACAACTGCTGAAAGGCGTCCAAGAGGTACATCAGTTGCGTCAACAAGGTACCATTTGCGTTCTACTTGGCCTGGTTTAGCCATGAATGTAGTTTTGTTCATGATTTCTCCTATATGAATGTCGTTTTTGTTTACAGGGCGGATGTTCCGGTCCGCAAGTTATTTGAAAGGTTCCGGGGCCTTACAAATGGGGTAAACAATACCGCCTACTATTGTATCAAAATTCTCAGACAAAAGTCAAGCGGTTGGGAAAATATTTTTTCATTTTTGCCAGATTCGTAGTCTTCTTTCACCCTTCTCCTCAAGCATGGTCTGAAACGCTTTAGAAACTAAGTAAATAGCGCAAGTCAAGAACAGCGTAACCACTATATAATTGATCAAAGGACCGTGGTCTCCAACCAATGGTGGTTTTGTCAAAAAGCCATAATCTCCACCCGTCATTAGATTAACCACAAAGATCAGCGCATTAAGCGAAGATGTGATGACTAGGATTCGTTTGAAGTCCAATAAACTAGCATCATAGTCCTTTAAAAGATAAATCAAGGAATTTCCAAAGAGGGCTAAATGTCCGAAAATAAAGGACAGAATAGCGATGTGGGGGAAGGGATAGGGATCTGGCACTGGATAAACAAAGGCTGCCAATGTTCCAAAGGTTCCCAGCACAGCAAAGTACTGTTTGACTCTAGAGACACCAGGAATCAAAAGCACTACAAACATTGCTAAACGGCAATGATAAAAGGGCAGACTTTCTGTTAGAGGCATCTGGTTGACCAAATACCAACCGTAGAGCAGGATTAACTGCAGAGCCTGTAAAATCTGGAAAAATCGTTGGCAAACTTTTTTATCACCATAGCGATAGGCAAGAAATACAGTCAATGCCAATAAAGTAAATAGACTTCCATACCAAAGAAGATCAAATCGGGGTGGCTCCGTCGGCTGCGTGCTAAATAAAGCATCCCAAACATTCATGTAACTTTCCTCATTTTCATATAAGCAGGCCTCTTACTCATCTCTATAGAGCCTAGCTTACATTTATTTCTTATAATTTTGTGTAAAAGAAACTGTCGATCTTAATATAAAGCAAAGCTTCTAATCGACATATTGTTCCCGCTCACCCTGATAGACCTGCCATAGAATTTCCATTTGTTCTTGGGTTATTCGTTTTTCAGATAGGGGTGGGAGATTCTTGATATCAAAAAATTCAAGTTCTGCAATTTCTTGATTTTCTTGAAATTGTCCATCCAATAACTGACAGTCAAAAACGAACTTGGCATACTGTTTGTTCTGAAGTTGAAAGCGGTTGGTATCAAAAACCGCCAATAAAGAACCTACTTCTGCCGAAAATCCTGTTTCTTCCTGAACTTCTTTTCGGATATTTTCCTTGGGAGAATATCCTACCTCGCCAAAGCCACCAGGTAATGCCCAAGTATCCTCTCCTTGTCCTCTAACCAGGCAAATCTTCTGGTCTTGAACAATCCAAGCCCGCACATCCATCAAGGGAGTTGCATAGCTACCTGTTGGTTTTAAAATTGCAGTCAATTCCTCTTGATTGAGCTCTGTTTGATCCTGCAAAACACTCCATAAAATCTGACGTAAATCCTCATAACGTTCACGATCAAATGGATCCTTTGTATAGGTCAACCCAGTATCGGTAATCGCTAACATTCTCTGCATAGCTTTGGCGAAATCAGTTGTGCTCATTTTCTAGACTTTCTACTAGCTTAGCTAGGTTCATAGAGTTGGAACCTTTAAGTAGAATTTGGTCATTTGCACCAAGACTTTCCTTGACCTGCTTAACCATGGCTTCAAACTGGTCTTCATCAGCTGTTTTCTTAAAGTAATAAACATGACCGATTGGGAACATTTGACTGGCTAGTTGGGCCAATTCCGCAATGTCTTCACCGTAGAAAATAACGGTATCAAGTACATCAGGTGATAGGCTCAAAATCATTTGATTGTGGAGTTGAACAGACTGGTCTCCAAGTTCTTTCATATCCGCCAGAACTGCTATTTTCTTGCCACCTTCATTAGCGGGAATAGCAGAGAAAGTTTCTAAAATCAACTTCATGGCTGTTGGGTTGGCATTGTAGACATCTGATAAGATGTCTGCACCGTTGGCAGCCTTTTTCCACTCGGTACGATTGCGGGTCAACTCTAGATTTTGGAAGGCTTGATGGATTTGCTCCTCAGTCACTCCTTCTTGCAGGGCAACATAAGATGCAATCATAGCATTAGTCGCATTGTACTTACCAGTTACTGGTAAATCAAGGGATTTCTCCAAGAAATTAGTCTTAAAACTCAAGCTATCCTTGCGCTCAATTAAGTCTGTAATCTCGAGTTCTGCACCCGGACCAAAACGAACCACTTTTTGCTCAGCAGGTAGATAATCCTCTACAATGGGATCAGCTGGCGCCAAGAGCAAGCTACCTTTCTCCATACCATCAGCAATCTGTAATTTACCTTTGGCAATCTCAGAACGGTCCTTGAAAAAGGCCAAATGTGCTTCTCCGACCAGAGTCACAATAGCTGTTTTCGGATGAGCCAGTTCAGACAAAAGATGAATATCTCCCAAGTGATCCTGTCCCATTTCCAAGACTAACTTCTCAGTGTCATCCGGCATATGAAGAACTGTATAAGGTAGTCCAATCTCGTTATTATAATTTCCTTGCGTTTTGTAGGTTTTGTAGCTTGTAGAAAGTAAATGAGCCAACATATCCTTGGTCGTTGTCTTCCCATTTGAACCTGTAACAGCAAAGACATCTACTCCTGTCTTTTGAAGGTAATAGGCTGCAAGAGCCTGAAAGGCTGTCAGAACATCATCTACTAAAATGTAAGGATGATCTGCTACTTCCTTCTCTGACAGAGTTACAGTAGCGCCGTTTTCAAATGCTGTCTCGATAAAGTCATGACCATCACGCGCCCCCTTGAGTGGCACAAATAGATCACCAGGTCCAATCAAACGACTATCAAACTCCGCCTTGACTAGTGGACTGTCCGCATAGCTTGTCACATCATTTTTTGCACCGACAGCACGCGCAACTTCGTGAATCGTAAGTTTCATGTTTACTCCTTTAAAAAGGGGCAGGGAGTCTTGCCCCGCCCTTATAGCTATCTTTACAATAGGTGCGCTTCACGCTTGTTAAAGCTTTCTTTAGCAAGCTCAACCAAACGCTCGATTAGTTCTGGATAGCTAATCCCCATATTGTCCCAGAGCAATGGATACATAGACCACTGGGTAAATCCTGGCATGGTGTTGAGCTCATTTAGGAAAACTTCTCCCTTATCTGTATAGAAGAAATCACAACGTGAGAGACCAAGCCCGCCAATAGCACGGAAGGCAGTCTCTGCATTTTTACGCATGACTGCTACTACATCATCACTAATCTTGGCTGGAATATCCATAGTAATCTTGTTATCGATGTATTTTGCTTCGTAGTCATAGAAGGCTACGTCCTTGACAACTTCTCCAGGCAAACTACTCTTGACATCGTAGTTTCCTAATAGACCAACCTCGATTTCACGCGCATTGACTCCTTGCTCTACCAAGACACGGCTATCATACTTAAAGGCAAGATCCAAGGCTTGACGAAGCTCTGCTTGGTTTTCGGATTTAGAAATACCAACACTAGAACCCATATTAGATGGTTTGGTAAAGACTGGATAGTTTAATTTTTCTTCAACTTCTGCAATCTTAGAAACCAAGTCATCCCCTTCAACAATAGCTACGTAAGGAACTTGGGCAATACCAGCAGATTCCAAGACACGCTTAGTTGTGATTTTATCCATGGCAAGGCTTGAAGACAAGATGTTACAGCCAACATAAGGCATTTTCAAGACTTCCAAGAAACCTTGAACAGAACCATCTTCTCCCATAGGGCCATGAAGAACTGGAAAAACAACTGCTCCTTCTTCATAAATAGCACTTGGAGCAATTTTCTTGTCCCAATCAATCGTTTCATTGGTCATGAGACGTTCGTCTTGACTAGGAGTCTGGTCAAATTCTTGAGTCTTGATAAAATCACCAGACTGACTAATAAAGAAAGTCTTGACTGTGAAACGATCATAGTTGACCGCACGCATGACACTCTCAGCTGACAATACAGACACTTCACGTTCTGCACTGCGTCCACCATATAATAAAATAATTGTTTGTTTCATATGATTGTCCTATTTCTACTAGAATACTTGCTCTTTAGTATATCACATTTGTCTCTTTTTTTAAACTTGAATAGCAAAAAAGAGACTAGATTAAAAACAAATCCAGTCTCTATGTTTCTTAAAATCTTATCTACTAGCTAATTGCTTCTATCATTAATCTTACAGACTAGAGTTCTGTACGATTTTCGATAGCTCTTAAGAGCGTTACTTCGTCCGCATATTCGATATCAGCTCCGACTGCTAGACCTCGCGCTAGACGAGTAACCTTGATCCCTGCGGGTTTGAGAAGTCGAGAGATATACATGGAAGTCGCCTCACCATCAGCAGTTGCATTGGTGGCTACGATGACCTCTGAAACCTCGCTATCCATGAGGCGCGTCATGAGACTTTTAAGATTGATGTCATCTGGGCTAATCCCATTCATAGGTGAAATGAGACCATGTAAGACATGGTAAAGTCCGTGGTATTCCTGAATATTTTCCATGGCAGCGACATCGCGGCTATCCTCCAGGACCAGAATCGTAGACTGATCACGGCTAGGATCGGTACAGATAGAGCACGGGTCTTCATCTGTTAATCGTCCACAAATAGAGCAATAGGTCAATTCTCGCTTGGCTGCAAGAAGATTTTTTGCAAATTCATTGACGTCGTCATCCGGCATTCCAATAGTATAAAAGGCCAGTCGAGTTGCTGTCTTAATCCCAATACCAGGAAGTTTGGAATAACTGTCAATCAACTTAGCAATAGGTGTTGGATAAAGCATGGCTTCCTTTCTAATTCATTGGATGGTGTTGGTTATATAAATTGATAATGTCGCGAGCAATTGCTGGCCCAACATTTTTGGTTAAATTGGTATTATGAGGAAAGACTACTGCAACTGCAATTTGAGGATTTTCTGTTGGAGCATAGGCCACGGCATTGGTATTATTAGCTTCTTGACCACCAGCTACATAGCTTTCACCTGTACCGGTCTTACCACTGATAGAAACAGTGGCGCCATCTGAAAACGCCCGTCCTGTCGTAAGGGGACTAGTTCCATGCGATACTTGGTAAAATCCTTGGTGCAAGATTGCCATATCTGATTCAGAAATATTGACCTTGTTGATTTCCTTGGTATCTATTGCTTGGATTAATTCCCCAAGGCCACCCTTATCATTATTTCCATAAATACCTTCAACAATACGAGGAGCCACACGAACACCATCATTTGCAATAGTTGCTACATACTGAGCCAACTGCATGGGCGTATAGTTATCAAACTGCCCAAAGGCATTGGTGATGTAATTAGCAAAGCTATACTCTTTGGGAACCAATCCAGTAGATTCATCTGGTAGGTCAATCCCAGTCGCAGAACCCAAACCATATTCACCAAAGGTTGAACGCAATTTCCCCATAGCAGACTCTAGATTGCTGGTGCCGACAACCATATTGGGTTGATAGGTCTGGCCCATGATTCCAAGAGCGGTTTGAACCACGTAAGCATTGGATGAATACTCCAAGGCTTCCACAGCTGTAATAGGAAAAGATCCATATGCCAATTTATACCAAGAATAAATTGGAGCTGAACCTTGGAAAACAATAGGCTGATCTGTTAAGGTTTGGTTTCCTGATAAAACACCATTTTCCCAACCTGAGCTGATGGTAGCGGCCTTAACTACTGACCCTGGGATAAAGACATTGGTTACCGTTCCCAAGGAATCAGGCGTCAAGTCTCCCGTTTTCAGGTCATGTTTGAGTCCTGACATAGACAAAACAGCACCTGTTTTGGGGTTAAGGGCGACTGCATACACACCCTCAGAATACTTGGCTCCACCATTTCCTAGCTCGGAATTGAAATAACTTTTCAGCAAAGCATCCACGCTATCTTGGAAGGCCAAATCAATGGTCAGCTTGATATTGTTTCCTTTACTACCTTCCTCAATTGTATCCACACTTTCCATGTTGCCATATTTGTCCAGATGGATTTCTTTTACCGAGCGTTTTCCTTGTAAGGTCTCTTCATATTGCTTTTCCAAATAGGAGGTTCCAACACGGTCATTTAGAGAATAGCCCTTTTTAAGATAGGCTTCTGCTTCTTCCGCTGGGAGACCGGCTTTTTCACTAGAAACAGTTCCGACAATAGATGAAAGAGAAGTTTCTAAGACCTTTCGATCCCATGAGGTAGAGATAGAAATACCTGGCAATTCCTTTGAAGCAGAAGCAATTACAGCTACCTGTGTTTCACTCAAAGGATCTGTTTGAATATTTCCTGTCGCGAAATTTTCGACTGAATTAAGCTGGCTAAAGAGATAGATTGCCTTCTTTTCATCTTCTGAATAATTTAGCTGATTGGGGGCAATGCTCTCTGCAGCGTTGTTATAAAGTTCAGATTCTGAAAATTTATTACCGTCTGAATCATACCGTTTATCTTTTGGAAGAGCCTCGACTGTTTTTTTATAGACAGCTGGATCTGCTAGATAATAATCAGCCATTTGACGTTCTGTCAAATCTGGCGAGGTAACTGTTACATACGTTAAGAGTTTAGTGGAAATATCCTTTAAATCTGCAGCCGTCATCTTATTGCTTCGTGTGAAAGCCACTACTTGTTTAACGGTATTTTCTACCAAGGGTTTTCCAGCTGCATCATAGATTTCTCCACGAGCAGAACTAATGGTCACTCGAGTTTGACTAGCAGAGGCTAGTTTATTTTCATAGAAATCCTTATGAAGAACTTGCATATAGAGCAAGCGGCCAATAATTGCTAAAAAGAGCAAAATGACGATTGCGAATAATAAATTAAGCCGTATCGGTATCGAATGGCTATTGAATTTTCTCATACAAATCAATCTCGTTTCTAATCAAAATCTTACTTTTCATTGTACCATAATTTAGGGAGAAAATTATGGAAAAAGAAAAGACTTTTCCTTTTTGGCACAAAATTTAGTTTCTATGATATAATAGGAGTAAGCGCTATTTTATTTGTCAGTTTTACAAAGGAAATTCTGGCAAATGGCTATAAAAGGAGTCCCATGAATAAGCAAGATATCTCTACGATCATAGACCTTCACTTCGAAGAGATGACAGATCTGGAACAAGAGATTGCCCGCTATTTTCTGCAGGCAGATACGATACATGATGATTTATCTTCTCAACAAGTTACTCAAAAACTTCATATTTCTCAGGCTGCGCTCACTCGTTTTGCCAAGAAATGTGGTTTTAAAGGTTACCGAGAGTTCATTTTTAAATACCAACAACAAAAAGACACTCTTACCACTCCTCAACAGGATATGAATCCTTTGACCCAAAGAGTTCTCAGAAGTTATGCAAACCTACGAGAGATTTCTCAAGAATTGATTGATGAGGAACAATTGGAACGCATAGCTCAGATGATTGACCAATCCGAACGTGTGTATTTTTTTGGAACTGGAAGCTCTGGTTTGGTTGCACGAGAGATGAAGTTACGCTTCATGAGATTAGGCGTAGTCTGTGAAGCTTTAACAGATCCAGACGGTTTTGCCTGGACAACTAGCATCATTGACGAAAAATGTTTAGTCTTTGGTTTTTCCCTCTCAGGGACAACACCATCTATCATTGATAGCCTATTAGATGCTCAGGATATGGGGGCTAAGACAGTTCTCTTTACAAGTTCTCCCAATAAAGATACCCAAGAATTTACAGAGACAGTATTAGTGGCGATGCAAAAACAAGCCTCTTATATCCAACGAATCTCTGCTCAACTACCAATGCTCATTTTAGTGGATTTGCTCTATGCTTATTTCCTAGAAATTGATCGTGAAAGCAAGGAAAAAATCTTTAACAGCTATTGGGAAAATAAAAAATTAAATGGTTATCGTAGAAATCGTAGAAATGGAAAATCCTAAATTGGCAAAGCCAATTTAGGATTGTTTTGTTTTAAAGTGATAATAAGCACCTAGCATACCAGCAGTATTCTGATGATGGGCAAACTCAAGTCGAGTTTTTTCCGCTAAACTTGGAACAAGTGCATCTTTCAAAGCCTTACGAATCTTAGGTTTCAAAATAGCTTCCTGTCCCATAATACCACCGCCTAGGATGACAACTTCTGGATTGGCAACATAACAAATATTCGCGAGACCCTTACCAAGGTAATCCACCATGCGGTCAATTCCCTCCATGCAAAGTTTATTACCTTCGGTAGCTTCTTTGAAAATTCTGCGACCGTTCCACTGATCAACTTCATCACCGTGTGCTTCAGCAACATACTTGACAAGTGCTGTCGTAGACGCCAAATCTTGGAAAGCGCCATCTTGCATATGCATATAACCAACTTCACAGGCAGAATTGCTAAATCCATGGAAAACTTGGTTGTCAACGATTAAGCAACCACCAATACCTGTCCCAATCGTCAAGCAAAGGGTGATACTTGCTCCCTTCCCTGATCCAGATACTGCTTCTGCAAGTCCTGCGCAGTTAACATCATTTTCAATCTCACAAGGAATGTCAAAGGCACGTTCAATTTCTTTTTTAAATTGAGTTCCTGCATAGTTTGGTATTTGTGGGCCTGCATAGAAAATCTCACCCTTCTCAGGATCAACCATTCCCGCTGAGGAAATAGCCACACCTGACACAGGTCCTTTTTCTAGGTAGCTAGCTACAATATCTTTTGTTTTCTGTAGGATGTGTGGACCACCCTTATGAGCCTCAGTCGCTACCTCGTGAGACTCTACAAGTTGTCCATCTTGGTCAATCAAACCATATTTGATATTAGTTCCGCCAATATCAATTGCAACGTAATTAGTCATAAAGCCTCCTGTTGATTAGAGGAAACGCTCCTTAGTTTCACGAATCAATGCCGCAGCTGCTTCTACAACTGGACGATCTTCTTCGGTCACTGGTGTAAGCGGAGAACGAACTGATCCGATATTAAGTCCTTCATTGATTTTCAAGACTTCTTTGATAACGCCGTACATGTTTCCATGTGCCGCGGTTAATTTACCAATGATAGCGTTGATTGCGTATTGCAGTTCACGTGCTGTATCAAGGTCTTTGTCTGCAATCAATTGGTTGAGTTTCAAGAAGAGTTCTGGCATAGCACCATAAGTACCACCGATACCAGCTTTTGCACCCATGAGACGTCCGCCTAGGAATTGTTCGTCTGGACCGTTAAAGACGATATGATCATCACCACCAAGACTAACAAAAGTTTGGATATCTTGAACTGGCATTGAAGAATTTTTAACACCGATAACACGTGGGTTCTTCAACATTTCTGTGTAAAGACTTGGAGTCAAAGCAACACCTGCCAATTGAGGAATGTTATAGATAACGTAGTCTGTGTTTGGTGCTGCTGCACTAATATCGTTCCAGTATTTGGCTACTGAGTATTCAGGCAAGCGGAAGTAAATTGGTGGAATTGTTGCAATAGCATCAACTCCCAAGCTTTCTGCATGGCGAGCAAGTTCAATACTGTCTTTGGTATTGTTGCAAGCCACGTGAGCAATGATGGTCAATTTACCTTTAGCAACGGCCATGACTTCTTCCAAAATCAATTTGCGGTCTGCTACACTTTGGTAGATACATTCACCTGAAGAACCATTAACATAAAGTCCTTGAACCCCTTTATCAACAAAATATTGCACCAAGGCACGAATACGTTCTGGGCTTACTTCACCTTCATCATCATAACATGCGTAAAAGGCGGGAATGACACCTTCATATTTTTTTAAATCTGACATAGATTTCTCCTAAGTTATCTTTATTTCTGCACTGGGCAGATGATTTTTTACTATTATTAGTATACACCTTGTAAAAAGCGCTTTCAATACATCCGAGTCACTTAGATTTTAATTTCTATTCCTCTCGAGTAGTTTTTCTTGTTTGAAAGTAGTTTCATATCATTTTCAATCTGCTTGATACTTAGCAAACAATTTTTCCATTAATCCAGCTTGGAAAAAGGCAAGTAGACCAAAGCCAAATAGTATAAATGCTGACCCACCAAGTACGAGCGTAAAGCCTGATAGATAGAGGAGCATAATGATTAATAAGATAATCGCAAGCATCAAGAAGAACCACACGAAATTAAAGCTGACCAAGAGCAAGCCCTTTTGGAGCACTTCTTTCCAAGTTAAGTCATAGCGTGCCGCAATTGGATAACTAGCCAACATAACTAGAGTTAAAAATATCAGAATTCCTAAGCAAATAGCTTTAATAAGCTGGAAGCCTAGGCCCGTTTGTCCCCAAAATAGAGACAGGTCAACGACACTAATCAGAAAGATTCCTAGTTCCAATAAACCTAGCTGAAGGCCTAATTTCAAATTTTGCTTAAAGGCTCTCATATAAGTTTTAAAAACCGGAACACGACGACTGCTCTTAACTTCGAAGATTGTCTGATAGAGACTGATTTTAGCTACTCCAATCGTCACAATAGGCAAACAAGACACCACAAAAAGTAGATTAGCAGTCACAATATCTAGGACTTTCTCACTAAAACGCATGAGAAAATTATCTGTATCGAATGCCGCTTTTATCAATCTAGATCCTTTATGTGCCATTGTTTGTTCTCCTATCTGACTAATCGATTAAAATTTTAAATAAATATTTGCGAACTTTTTCTTCCATCCCCGCATAACCGTTAGGTTGATGTGGTTCACCTGGGAAAAAGACTGCAAAATTGTGATATCCCAACAAGAGTGGGTATTGTTCATGGCAATGAACAAAGCCGATATCACTGGCTTCATCAAAGGCTACAGCCTCGTCTTTTACACGAGAACCGTAACTAGAATATTCATGTCCCTCAACCAACAAATGCAAATCTGCATAGTTTTTATGATGCTCAAAGCGATCATTTTCTTCTTGGTTGAGAACATTTTCTTGCACAACTAGAAAGACTTTATCCCCATCAATTTCGTATTTACCCAATTCAAAAGTATCTTTACGATGCTCATAGAGATAATCAATAGCCTTATCTAGATTGGGATGAATGCCTTTGTAAAAAGTAATGTTTTTTAAATCATCAAAAATCATACTGTTTCCTTTACTGGACTGTTATCTTAAATTAAAAAATGTCTAAGTAATAAGTTTATAAGTGTCTAACAAAACTTCACAGAGTAAGAAATACTCTCCATTTTGCAGACACTTATAAGCCTATATTCTTTTAGTCTATCAAATATATTTCTGTATATTGATAAACAGATTGTACGAGATTCGATTTTCGCAGAGTACTATCCTTTGACAGCTCCCATAGTAATACCTTGAGTGAAGGATTTTTGGAAGACAAGGAAGACTGTTACGATTGGCACAGCTGCAAGAGCAGCCCCCGCCATAATCAAACCATAGTTGGTTGCCATTTCGGCCTGCATGGTTGCAACCCCAAGTGAGATGGTCAAGTTTTGACGTGAAGTCAACATTACCAATTGCATGAAGTAGTCATTCCAAGTATTAATGAAGGTAAAGATTGCAAGAGCTGCGAACCCTGGTTTCACAATTGGAAAGGCTACACTCCAGAAGGTACGAATCTCACCACATCCATCGATTTTAGCAGATTCAAGCAATTCTGTAGGAATGTTTTCACTGAATTGTTTCATAAGGAAGACCCCAAATGGCCATCCGATCAAAGGCAAGATAACTGCCCAAAGAGTGTCGTGGATCCCCATAAAGTTGACGATACGTACCAATGGTACAAGAACAACTTGTTTTGGTAGAGCCATGGCAGCGATAAAGATTGCAAAGAGGATGCGTTGTCCATAGAAACGTTTCTTAGCCAATACATAACCTGCTAGTGAAGAGGTTGCACAAACCAAGAACATGGTTACCAAGGAAATGAAAACTGAGTTCCACATCCATTGCAAGGCTGGGTTTTGCACCATCAATTGTTGGAAGTTCTCCATAGTTGGAGCTTTAGGGAACCATTGTGGCGGAATCATAATGGTATCTGGTTGTGATTTGAATGCACCTGTTAAGATCCAGTAGAATGGGAAGATAAACAGTACAGTCAACAAGAGCAAAATGATTGTTGAAATAACAGTAAAGGCTGTTAATGGTTTCTTTTGTTGTGTAGGTTGCATAGCTGTCTCCTTTCCTTAGTATTCTACATCGTTTCCGAGGATCTTGAATTGAGCGAAGCTGACAAGGGCAATCATAACTGCCAAGAATACACCGATTGTATTGGCATAGCCATATTCAGTCAATTGGAAGGCTTTTTCGTATAGGTAGTACATAAGTGTACTTGTAGAGTAGTTCGGACCACCAGATGTCAACAATTGAATCAAGGCGAAACATTGGAAAGAGTTGATGGTTGTGATGATTGCGATATAAAGTGTTGTTGGAAGAAGGCTTGGCCATTTAATCTTCCAGAATACTTGGAATTCAGTCGCACCGTCAACACGAGCTGCTTCTACAAGTGAGTTGTCAATATTACCCATTGCAGCGATATAAAGAATGATTGGTTGACCAACTGATGTTGTCAAAAGGATAATCATAATCGCCATCAAAGCCCAGTTTTTATCACCTAACCAAGAAATGTTTTGGCTGATGATATGACTTGACTTAAGCACGAAGTTCAAAATACCTGATAGTGGATCGTAAATCCATTTCCAAACTACTGTTACGGCAACACTACCTGTTACTACAGGAAGGAAGAAGACAAAACGGTAGAAAGATCTAGCAATAGCATTTTGTTGATATGTTTGTGATGCTACAAAGAGTGAGAAGAGTACTACGACTGGTACAGACCCGATAACAAGGATTACCGTATTGATTAAAGATTTTGTAAAGACAGGATCTTTAAACATACGAACATAGTTGTCCAAGCCCACAAACTCAAAGCTAGTCATCGAATAGTTAAAGAAACTTGTGATGAAGCCCATAATCATTGGAGCTAAAACGAAGACGGTAAAAAAGATTAATACTGGTGCTAGGAATGCGTAAGAAATAATTGTTTCCCTCATGCGAATTTTATTGACTTTCACAGTTGGCACCTCACTTTCAAATAGTTTTTGTTTTTTGACTGTCATCTGACATTAATCTAAAATCAGAATGAAATTCTTTTAAAGATTAGCCGATGTAAGAACTTCATTTTAATTTTGACCTGTCAGTTCCTTACATTTTAAAATCAAAGCCCCCCTTTTCTTACACAGATGTGCACAGGGAAAAGGGGGGATTTCAGTTTTAATTTAGGGCTTATTATTTAGCTGCTTTTTTAATAGTTTCGTTAGCTTTTTCAGTGAATGTCTTCAAAGCTGCAGCAGGTTGTTCGTCACCATTAGACACTGATTGCAACATTGGGAACCAAAGTGTTCTCATTTCAGCAAATCCATCGATTGTGTTGTAGTATGGTGAGTAGTATTGAGTCCAGCTACCAATTGTTTCCATACGTTTGTCATCATATAGTTTACCAAATGAAGTACGAACTGGGAATGCTCCTGTACGAACTACGTCTTTAGGACCCCATTCTTTGTCATCTGCAATGAATTGGATGAATTTCTTAGCTGCTGCGACTTTCTTTTCGTCTTTATTGTTAAATACTGCAAATCCGTTTACAAGATATTCAAGAGCTGGTTTACCTGAATCAGATGGGAATGGTACTTCAACAACTTCAACTTTACTTGCTTCCAAGAGTTTAGCTTGGATACCGTTTTGAGCTGGTGCCCAAAGGATTGTGTAAGAAGTTTGACCATTTGCAAAGTTTTGGATGTCTGCCCCACCGTCAAATTGTGAACCATTGTTCAACAAACCGTCTTTAATCCAGCTAGATGCTTTTTCAAGACCTTTAACGAATTTAGGATCGTCAGTTGTATATTTATTTACTTCTTTATTAGTTACAGATCCGCCATAAAGGTTAGCGACGAAGGCACGTGTTCCTTGGTCTCCCCCTTGACCTGAACTGAACAATGAACCTGGTGTATAGCCTTTATCTTTAAGAGCTTTCAAAACTTTTTCAAAGTCATCTGTTGTCCAACCTTCTTTAACAAGGTTTGCGACACCAGCTTCTTCCAACATTTTCTTGTTCATAGCCATGTAGAATGGTGCTGAACTGATTGGATACATGTAAGCTTTGTCGCCGGCTTTACTTGCTTGGATGATATTTTCATTATTAACATCTTTTACAAAGTCAGCTGTAAAGAGGTCGTTCAAGTCAGCTAATTTACCATTTTTACCGTATTGAATGATACGTCCTGGTGCGTCAAAGAGTACATCTGGAGCTGTTCCTGCTTCGATTGCTGTTGTGATTTTTTCAGGACCAGATTTGAAGTCGATTGTTTCTAGTTTAACCTTGATATCTGGATTTGCTTTTTCAAAAGCTGCGATGATAGATTTTTCGTAGGTTCCTACACCATCGCCAGTTTTTTCTTGTGTAAATACTGGGAATGCCCACCAAGTAATTTCAGTTTTTCCTGAATCACTTGCAGCGTCTTTTTTAGCGTCTGACTTGCCACAAGCAGCAAGAGATAGAACTGCAGCACCCGCAAGTACTGTACAAGCTAGTTTTTTAAATTTCATTAGTATTCTCCTAAATGATGATAAGCGTATCCGAAGCGGATAATGAGTATTGGCAACTTTGTATACGTTTACATTTTGTTTTGTTAATGAACCACTCTCCTCGTGTTTTAATTGTCTTATTTGAGACCCGCAACAAATCGTTCCGTAATCTCTTTTGGTCTAGTAATAGCTCCACCAACTACGATGCCTCGCACCCCGTAACCTAGGATTTGCTTAGCCTGTTCTGGCGTGTGAATTTTCCCTTCAGCGATGACGTCTACTCCTGCATCGCAAAGTTTCTTAATCAATTCAAAGTCTGGGCCATCCACTTTCGGGCTGTATGATGTGTAGCCCGATAAGGTTGTTCCAACAAAGTCAATTCCTGCTTCTACTGCTGCTAGACCTTCTTCAAAGGTACTTGTGTCAGCCATCAAGAGTTGATTTGGATATTTTTCTTTGATTTGGCGGATAAATTCTTGAATAGTCAAACCATCATAGCGTTCTCTCTTGGTACAATCAAGAGCAATAACCTCAATGTCCAGAGCTGCTAATTCATCGACCTCTTTCATGGTAGCAGTGATGAATGGCTCTTGTGGTGGATAATCACGTTTGATAATTCCAATAATCGGAAGTTTTGTGACCTCTTGAATTTCCTTAATATCTCGAACACTATTTGCTCGGATACCCACTGCTCCACCTTGCTCAGCTGCTTTTGCTAGCAAGGGCATAACACCCCCCGCTTCTGTATACAGCGGTTCGTGAGGAAGGGCCTGACAAGAAACGATGATCCCATCTTTAATCTGCTCAATCAAAGCTTCTTTAGTAATTTGTGGCATCTACTTTCCTCCTTTTCTTTTTTCTTACGGGTTTATTATATATCTTTTTTAAAGCGCTTTCAATACCTTGTGTTATAATAGATTGAAGTTTCAAAACAATTTTATGAAACAGATTCTTCTGAAAGTAGTTTCAGAGATTGCTTGTTTCCTGAATCATCTTCGATTCCTATTATCATTACTTTATTGGCTTTCTAGAAAGAAAAGAGTCTGTGACAAACAATCGTCACAGACTCTTTCATTCTAAGCCTATTATTCTTTCTTAAATGGCTTTAATCTTCTCTCTTCTTGGCCATTCCAAATAATCCTAAAAGTGTACCAACTATTCCCAGAGATACTAAAGAGGTTGAAACTTCACTTCTTGTTTCAGGAAGGGTTAGTTGTTGGGCTGCAGGAGCTTGGTAAGTCTTATCTTGCTGTACTACTAGAATTTCCACTGGACGTTTCTCGCTCTTATATTCTAACGATTCGTTTTTAGTGGCTTTTATTGTACTTACTCCACTCACGAACTCTGGAACCTCATTCTTGAGAGACGCTACTGAATTAACGCTTCCTACAAATTCTGGAAGTTCATGAACTAACGCTTGTACCGCATTGACACCTCCAACGAATTCTGGAAGTTCATGAACTAACGCTTGTACCGCATTGACACCTCCTACGAATTCTGGAAGTTCATGAACTAGCGCTTGTACTGCATTCACGCCACCTTCGAATTCTGGGAGTTCATTAACTAGTGCTTGTACCGCATTCACGCCACCTTCGAATTCTGGAACTTCCACCGTCGGTGCTGCTTCTTCGCCTACTGTACCAACAGGCTCAGTATATTCTGAAATCTCCGTTACAGGAGCTGCTTCATCATTTACGCCACCTGTGAATTCTGGAAGTTCTACCGTTGGCACTGGTTCTTCGCCTACTGTACCAATAGGTTCAGTATATTCTGGAATTTCCGTTACAGCTGCTTCTTTATCATTAATTCCACCAGGAATTCCTGCACCTTCAAGACTTACTGGTAAATTGTGGATACTTTCAATTGCTCCACTCACTAATTCAGTAACTTCTTGACCAATATCTTCTTTGTTAATAGCGAATAGCAATGTTTTTGAATCGTACTGAGTTAAGAAGTTTGCTAAGTTTCCATTCGCCAACTTAAGAACAGGGGCTTGGTTGACTAAAACTTCAGAATCAAATTCTAGTGCAATAATATTATTTCCCATATCTACTGCACTTTTCACTTTTGCTTTAGTTGGGGTAACCATATCTTTACTTAAGAAATTCCAGTTAAATTTCTTATATGACAAGGTGTAATCATTTTGATTTCCATCAGCATGTTCATAAAGTAAACCAAACTCCCCATTTCCAAGATCTTGCAATGAGTTATAGGCAAATTTCCCGCTTTGAATTGGTTGGTGTTTGAGCCAAGTTAGTTCCCCATTAGCTTCCACACGTGCCAAGTGTACCAAGCCATTGTAACGTCCTGGTCCACCTGCATTACTGAGAACGATATATTCCTTGCCATCTTGTACCGTATGAATAGCAGACATTTGAACGTAGACATCTTTGACTGCAGCATAGCGTTTCACTTCTTTTTCCCAAGTTGCTCCACCATCTTTACTTGTTGCAACTTGTAAATCACCTGTCAAACCACGCATGAATAATTTGAGATCTCCATTATTCAACTGAACAACAGTTGACTCTGTATTTTGAGCTCCTGAATTATTCATAGTCGAAGAGTGAATCACTTGGTTTCCAACTGGACGATTATCATTGACCGCTTCACCTGCTTGCCAAGTTTGACCATGGTCATCTGAATAAAGGACGCGTGAAGACTGAGAACCACTTAAGTATGATACGTTATTGGTTGTGTATGCTGGAATAACAAGACGACCTTTATGTGGTCCTGTATGCAAAGCGATACCTGTACCAGGACCTGTTCCTAAGAAATGCATCCAATCCTTACGAATACCATAGGTAATATCTCTTGGGGCAGACCAAGTTTTACCATCATCATCACTATAAGACATCCATAGATAGTTGGTGTTTGAAACTCTAAAGACATTCTTATCACTGTATTCAAAGTAGACATTACCGATTAGTTCTTCACCCTTGTAAAGATCCCCTTTATCACTATAAGCTGGTTTTTTAGGATCAACTACAACACGGTACTCTGTCTTTCTATTTTCGGGGTCAAAAACTTCGCCATTTTCACGAATTGTATATCGTCCTGCATCCCCTTGTTTATACAAGACTTGATATACCTTGTCTCCAATTTGCTCGTAAGCTTGCGGAGCACTTCCAGGTAAAGAGAATACTGCCTTTCCTTCAAGGAACATATCATAAATTGAGAAAATTCTCTTTGTTACTGGATCTTGTACTAAAGCCATGTCGATATTGACAGGTGATGGCCAATCTGCATGTTTAGCGTGTTCATTATCACGAGGATTAGAAATGATAATTCTATCTCCCCATGTTTTGCCGTTATCATTACTGCGACGAACGACCATGCCAATATCTCCCCAGTCGGAGTGATGCAATCGTCTCTCATCCGCTCCAGCGATTAAAGTTCCTTTATCCGTCTTTAAAAGAGCTGGGATACGATAATTAGCAATACCGTCTTTATTAGGCTTACGGTCCACACCACCTTCAAATACATCTACTTTACTAGTTACTTCTGCTCCTTCAGGCAGTTTCTTCTCTAAGTCTGCTCTTTCAAAAAGTTGACTACGTTTTTGTACTTCTTCCGGAGAAAGCGTACGATCATAAATCGTCAAATTACGAACCTTGAGATTTGAACCCCAAAAATTTTTACCTGCCCGTTTTGTTGTTCCAATCTGCATATTGTTAACATCTGGCATATCTTGGATAAAGCGACCAGATTTCGGACTCGTACGAGATAAAACTCCATTTACATAGAGACGGACTTTCCCATTAGCCTGAGCTGCATTGGGTCTTTCAACTGTGAAGGTTACAGAATTCCATTGGCCTGGTTTAATTTTTAAAGGAGCATCTGTATATTTGTCATAGAATTGTGCACCTTTGGCATCACGACCTTCAATGAGGGCTGTATTATCAAGAACAGCCATGGTGAAATACTCATTTTCTTTGGTATCGCTGGATACTGAGAAGAGGTTGTAAAAACGTGGTGCAGATTCATCTGGTTTGAATTCCACGTGAATAGTGGCATTCTGGAGCTTTTTCACTTTATCCAGTTCATCGTTCAAATCTACCCGTTGACCATTTGATGAATTGGTTTCTACATCTTCCTTTTCAACAACCGTATTGACATTTTCTAGTTCTCTTGCGTAAAAATCACGTGGGACACTTTCAGTTTCTTCGGTGCTAGTGCTTCCTGTTGCAGGTGTTTCTGTAGGTGCTGCTGTTGCCGTAGGCGCTGCTGTTGCTGTAGGTGCTGCTGTTGCCGTAGGTGCTGCTGTTGCCGTAGGTGCTGCTGTTGCCGTAGTCGTTTCTGTTACTGTAGGTGTTGTCGTAGGTGTTTCAGTTACTGTTGGTTTTTCAGAGCCTGGGTTTGCTTGCAACTCTTCACGGTTGACTTCAGTCCCCTTATCTGTAGCTGTAGCTAACTTATTTGCAAGTTCCTTATCTAGATTAGCCACGTTTCCTGTTTCTGCTTCTTTAGGTAATTTTGGTGAAACTGGATCCTTTTGCTCTGTCGTAATACTACTTGTTGTAGTTGATTCTTGAGCCAAAACTGGTGAAAAGCCAAACACAAGTGTCCCAATCACAACTGAAGCTGTACCAACTGTAAATTTACGAATACCGTAACGTTGTTTCCGATTTAAATAATGTTGTTTCATTATAAATCCTTTCATTTCAATAAATAAAGCGCTTTCTTTTTTGCGTAAAATTTTTAGCCCCTAGGGCTTAAAACATGCAAAGAAACTGTCTTATTGAATGGAGTCTCCATTCTTTTTCATCTGAATTCTGTTGCTCTGATTTATTTTCTCTTTAAAGTAAGCAACCACTTTACTCCTTTCACTTTGATGTTACAATTATTATATAACAAATATCCCAAGTTATAGCCACACATATCCATAATAGAATTTACTTTCAAAGATATTTCTATCCTTCAAACAATCTGAAACTACTTTCTGAACTAAGCTACAAAAAGAGCCCTGTTTTGACAGGACTCTTCTTATAAATTTTTACTGGCTAACATAGGTAAAGGGAATCTCACTGCCACATAGCCAGTTATAGACCTGGTCATTAACATGGACATTCATGGCCTCATGGGCGTATTCTGGCATGAGACGATAGCTCTTTTCACAAGTCAAACGATTGTAAATAGCAAACTGGGTGATTGGATAGCAGACATCATCATCAAGTCCCGTTATCATTCTCACCTCTCCCTTGATGCGATGGGCAAGATTTTTCACATCGATATAAGAAAGTGTCTCTATAATTTGCTCTTCTGTCTCATGGAAAGGATCATGGAACTTAAAGTAACGAAATAGTTCATCATAGGCTTCGCTAGTATTGCCGATCTCTAGTACGCGTCTAAAATCTGACAAGAATGGATAGATAGCAACTGTCCGCTTGATACGCGGGTTGAGACCAGCAGCTACTAAAGCCAGCGCTCCGCCTTGTGAAGCTCCATAACTAGCCAGCTGCTCTTCATCCACTTGAGGCAGACTAGCGACAATCTCAATCAATTGATAAATATCAAGGTAAACATCCTTATAGAAGAGTTGCTCTTTCCCTTCAACAGCACCACGAATGATATGGCCTTTTACTGTATTTCCCAACGGAGAACGCAATCCATCTTGTGAGTAACCAGATTGACCTCTGACATCCATCGATACGACACCATAACCAGCGACGGTAAAGGCCAGCATATCTGTCCAATCCCAGCAGCGTCCCATATAGCCATGGAAGTGGAAAATGACCGGTACTTTCTGTTCTGATTTTGGTAAAATCACACGCGCATAAACGAGACCATCACGTGTACCTTTAAAGGTTAGCTCATAGCATTTCACATTTGGGATATGAAAGTCACGTTCCTCTAGTTGGTAGTCTGGCAAGACCGAAACCTTCTCAATCTCACCATCCCAAAAAGCATCAAAATCTTGAGGAATTTCATCTCTTCCTCTGTATGTTTTCATTTCTTCGATTAATGCTGGATTTCTCATAGAATTCTCCTTTATTTTTGTAACCGTTACCATAACTGTAGCATATCTAGGAAAGCAATGCAAGAAAGAAAAAGAAATTGAAAGTGGATTTAAGGTCTACCCCCAGCAAGAATCCCTTTGAAAGTAGTTTTAAAAAAATAAAAAAAAGAGCGATTTCGCTCTTTTTCTTAATATTTAGGAGAAAGTTGAGTTTCCTCTTGAAATGTTTTCTGATAGTTTACCTTGATGGTCATTGACATAAGAGAGTCCTCGTTTCTTTTTGATGACTCTAGTATAGATACTCACCCTAAAAGCAAACTTAACATTATCTTAGAAAAAACTTAATCCAGATATTCTTTCTTTTCAAGATGCAAGGCAATCATGTGCCACTCTGGGTCCTCTTGCCAGTTTGGGAGAGAGCTGATATAGCTGGCTACCTTTCTGGCTTCTTCTAGGATTGGGAAGTCTTCTATGATATCAGCTACATGAAACTCTGGCAGTCCTGACTGTCTGGTTCCAAAAATTTCACCAGAACCGCGCATTTTCAAGTCTTCCTCCGCAAGGACAAAACCATTGGTCGTCTCTGTCATGATACGCATGCGGTCCTTCCCAGAGTCAGTCTTGGGATTGGCCACAAGAACAGCATAAGACTGTTTGTCTCCGCGACCAACGCGGCCTCTAAGCTGATGAAGCTGACTAAGTCCAAAACGGTCGGCATCCATGATCATCATGACAGTCGCATTTGGCACATTGACCCCAACCTCGATAACCGTTGTAGAGACCAGGATATCTGTCTTTCTGTCTTTGAAATCCTTCATAATCTGGTCTTTCTCGTCGCTCTTCATCTTACCGTGTAAGAGGGCAACTTTTGCTTTGCCAGAAAAATGAGCCGTCAACTCTTCTGACAGTGCAATAGCATTTTTTAGGTCCAAAGCTTCAGATTCTTCAATCAAGGGAGAAATAACATAGGCTTGGGAACCTTTTTGAATCTCACCCTCCAACCAAGTCAAGACCTGAGACAACTGTTCATGCTTGACCCAACGCGTTACGATTGGTTTTCGTCCAGCAGGCATCTGGTCAATAACAGAAACATCCATATCTCCAAAGGCGGTGATAGCTAAGGTCCGTGGAATCGGCGTTGCCGTCATCATGAGGACATCTGGATTTTCACCTTTTTCACGTAAAATACGCCTTTGTCCTACCCCAAATCGGTGTTGCTCGTCGATGATAATCAAACCGAGTCGGGCATAGTCCACCCCATCCTGTATAAGAGCATGAGTTCCGACAATCACATCGACCTCGCCCTTAGCAATGGTTTCCAAGACCTTGCGTTTTTCAGCAGCTTTTAGCGAACCTGTTAGAAGAGCTAGTTTCAAATCAGGAAAGAGACTCTCTAGACTTTCAAAATGTTGCTCAGCTAGGATCTCTGTTGGAACCATGAAGGCAGCCTGATACCCTGCCGTTACGGCTGCGTACATCGCTAGACCTGCAACCACTGTCTTCCCACTACCGACATCCCCTTGTAAGAGTCGATTCATGTGATGGTCTGACTTCATATCTGTCAGGATTTCTTGCAGGCTATTTTCTTGGGCTTGGGTCAAAGCAAAAGGTAACTTTTCTTTTACGGCAGTTAGTTTTTCTTGCGACCAATTCAAGATCAGACCACTCCCATGAACCTTGTTTTCAGACTTGAGGGTCTGTAATTGCATTTGAAAATAGAAGAGTTCCTCAAACTTGATTCGGCGAAGAGCCTGTTTGTATTCAGCCAAATCCTTAGGGAAGTGCATGGCACGAACAGCTTGACTACGGGGCATAAGTTTGTATTTGTCTAGCAAGGACTGAGGGAGATTTTCCTCTATCAAGAGATCCAGTCCCTGATCAAAAGCAGTTTTAATAACCTTAACAAGGCCTGCTTGACTGACACCTTGTGCGAGACGATAGACCGGTTGAAGATCGTCCTCTACTTGAGCCAAAACCTTCATTCCTGTGAGACTAGCCTTAGCACGATCCCACTTACCAAAAACGGCTAGGGTGGCACCCAGTTCAATCTTGTCAGCTAGGTAGGGTTGGTTAAAGAAGTTCACCGCAAACACAACTTCTCCCTGTTTGAGACTAAAACGTAGGCGATTGCGCTTAAAACCATAATACTGAACACTAGCCGGTGTCACCACCTGACCAGATAGAACGGCTTTTTCTCCGTCTTCTAAATCGAAGACTTGCTTGCTTTTGAAGTCTTCATAACGAAAAGGAAAGTAGAGTAAAAGATCCTGCAGATTTTCAATCCCTAACTTGGCATATTTTTCTGCTGACTTCGGTCCTATACCTGGCAAGACATGAAGGGGTTGATGTAGATTCATGCTACTCTCCTTTCCTTATTTTTAATGATATTCTCTAGGAATCCGATCGCTGAGAAGACAAACCACCTCGTAATTGATGGTTCCACGATAGGCTGCTACATCTGTTGCAGTAATTTCTTGATCACCATTTGAACCAATCAAAGTAACCTTGGTTCCTATAGGATAAACTTTTGGCAAGCGAATGGTAATCTGGTCCATGGAAACTCGACCGACAATTGGACAAGCTTGTCCATCTACTAAGACTGAGAAATTCTGCATATCTCGTGTCCAACCATCAGCATAGCCGATTGGCACTGTCGCAATGACCTGCTCGGAGTCGGCCTGATAGGTTGCCCCGTAACCCATACAAGCACCAGCAGGAACGGTCTTAACATGGACAAGAGCAGACTCCAAGGACAAGGCTGGTTTCAATTCATAGGGCAAAGTGAGAACTTGTCCACTTGGATTGAGACCATACATGGCATCTCCCATCCGAACAGCGTTGAAAATCGTATCGGTATGCCATAAAGTCGTTGCAGAGTTACTAGCATGGACAAGCTCTGGTCGGTCTTTTAATTCTGAAAGAATTTCTTTAAAACGGTTTAATTGCTTGTAAAAATAGATATCAGATTCTTCATCTGCTGTTGCAAAATGGGTAAAAATCCCCTCAACAGAAGCACCATGCTCTTTCAATAAAGTTTGGGCTTGCTCAGCATCGCGACTTTCTCTAAAGCCAATTCTCCCCATTCCTGAATCAATCTTCAAATGGACATTCAAACCTGAAAGATCAGGCTCTTCAGCCAACAATTGCTGAATCCATTCAAGCCCCGCAACTGCTAGGGTGATGTTATATTTTTTTGCCAAATCAATAGACGCAACTTCTGTCACTCCTAAAATCAGAATTCTCTGATCAATACCCGCCTGACGTAGTTCTAGCGCTTCATCGATATTGGAAACGCAAAAGCCATCTACATCATTCTGAATTGCTGTCGCAACTGCCACGGCTCCGTGTCCGTATGCATTAGCCTTCACAACCGCCCATTTAAGAGTTCCTTGTGGGATATGCGCTCCCATTTGTTGAATATTGTAGCGAATAGCACCTAAGTCAATGAAGGCTTTGGTTGGTCTATGTGGACTAGTTTTCATGATTTTCCTCCAAAATAACACTCGCTGTCACAAACTGATCTGTATGGCTGATAGACAGCCAAACTTTTCCTGAAAACGGAGATTTGCTGAAGTAGGGAGCTCCTCTCTCATTGTTCAAAACTTCCAAATCCTGAAATCCGAGCTTCCCAATTCCCGTCCCCATAGCCTTTGAAAAAGCTTCTTTAGCTGACCAACGACCAGCCAAATACTCTATCTGTCTACGACCTTTGAGACTGGCAAAACGCTCCATTTCCTTGTCTGTCAAGACACGCTGTGCAAAGCCTTCTCTTTTTTCAACTGCATTTTGTATAGAAGCTAATGCTTCAATATCAATTCCGTGTCCAACTATCATTTTTATCAAAAGGAGTTGAGATACCCCCAACTCCATCCTTTTCACTTATTTTGTTAAGGTAGAATAGATTTCTTCTACTAAAGCTACTGTATTTTCCCATCCTAGACATGGGTCTGTAATGGAACAACCAAAGAGTTCTGGTTGATTTTGGCGACCATCTGCCAAGTAGGATTCAATCATGAAGCCTCGAACTGTTTTCTTGATCTTTTCATTCCAATCACGGTTTAGAAGTGTTTGGCGAACAATTCGAATTTGCTCCATATATTGCTTTCCTGAATTATCATGATTGGTATCAATCATGATAAAAGGATTTTCAAGGCCCATAGACTCGTAACGGCTAATGGCATCCAAGATAGTTTCATAGTAGAAGTTAGGTTCATTCTTCCCATATTCATTCATTGCTCCACGCAAGATAACGTGAGCCAAGGGATTTCCTGAAGTTTCAACTTCTTGCCCATGAAAGAGAAAGGTTTGTTTGTTTTGTGCAGCATAGATAGCATTAAACATAACAGACAGATTTCCAGATGTTGGGTTCTTCATCCCCACTGGTGCATCAATCCCTGAAGCTACAAAACGGTGTTCTTGATCTTCTACTGAACGCGCACCCACTGCATGATAACTCACCAAATCATCAACTAAGACTAAATTGGAGGGATAAAGCATTTCATCCGCTGTGGTCAATCCTGTTTCTGTAATCACTCGATAATGAAGCTGACGAACAGCCTGCAATCCATTGATCAAACTTGGAGCTTTTGAAGTATCTGGCTGATGAACCAAACCCTTGTAGCCATCTCCATTGGTGCGTGGCTTTGCTGTATACACACGCATGACCATGAAAATCTTATCCGCAACTTTTTTCTGCAAGTCTGCTAAACGACGTGCATACTCAAGCACTGCTTCCTCATTATCAGACGAACAAGGACCAATGACCAACAAGATGCGGTCATCCTTTCCTGAAAGGATATCTGCTAGTTCCTGATCACGACTTTCCTTATGTTGCAGGGCCGCTGCAGATAGTTGTGTTTCTGCCTTAATCGCTTCAATATCGATTTCTTGACCTTTCTCGATAAATGCCATACTATTCTCCTAGTCTTTGGTAGATTTCGCGAACAAGAGCTTCTGTATGTTCCCAACCTAAGCACGGATCGGTGATAGATTTTCCAAAGACCTCTGGCTCATTTTGACGACCGTCTTCTAGATAAGACTCAATCATGAAACCACGAACATATTTTTTAATCTTCTCATTCCAGTCACGGTTAATCAAAGTTTGGCGAACGATACGAATTTGTTCCATGTACTGTTTCCCTGAGTTATCGTGGTTGGTATCAATGATGATAAAAGGATTTTCAAGGCCCATCTTTTCATATTGGGCAATGGTATCCATCAAATTATCGTAGTAATAGTTAGGAATGTTTTTCCCGTATTCATTGAGGGCACCACGAAGAATGGCATGGGAAAGAGGATTTCCAGTCGTTTCGACTTCTTTTCCCAAGAAAAGGAAACTTTGCTTGTTTTGAGCAGCATAAATACCATTGAACATCACATTAAGATTTCCTGATGTTGGATTTTTAAATCCTGTTGGGAAATCTGCTCCACTCGCTACAAAACGGTGTTGTTGATCTTCAACTGAACGAGCTCCAACTGCCATATAAGAAATCAAATCATCTACCAAAGGAAGATTCTCTGGGTACAACATTTCATCTGCTGTTGTCATTCCTGTTTCAGAAATGACGCGATAATGCAAATGACGAACCGCCTTGATGCCATTGATAAGACTAGGTGCTTCTTTGGCATTTGGTTGGTGAATCAAACCCTTATAACCATCACCATTTGTACGAGGTTTGGCAGTGTAGACACGCATCACGATAAAGACGCGGTCTTTGACTTCTTCTTGCAGTTTAGCTAAACGCTTAGCATACTCTAGAACTGCCTCTTCATTATCAGATGAACAAGGACCAATCACCAGCAAAATACGTTGATCTTCCCCACGAATAATCGCTTCAAGTTCTTGATCGCGTTGTTGTTTATTAGCAAGTGCTTGTCCTTCTAATTTAGATAAACTACGAACTTCATCAATATTAATTTTAGGGCTTTTTGCTGTAAATACCATCATTCAACTCCTTGTAAAGGCAAACGGACGCCAAGCGAAAATTCACTTTTCACTAGGCATCCGCCTGAAAATTATCATTCTTAACGTTGTTTACCGTGACAATTTTTAAATTTCTTACCAGAACCACATGGGCACAAGTCATTGCGTTTCACTTGACTTAGGTCCAAATCGGCTGGAAGATTTTTTTGTTGCGAAGCAATATTTCTAGTTGCTGTCGTACTGATATGGTGTTCCGTTTGTGGACGCTCTTGTTCATGGATTTGTGCTTTCATCATCAAGCGAGTCACATCGAATTCAATGGAACCAATCATATCATTAAACATACGGAAACCTTCTGATTGATACTCTACAACAGGGTTGTTTTGAGCATAACCACGGAGACCAACCGCATTCCTCAATTGATCAAGGGCATCAATATGGTCTGTCCACTTATTATCTACAACACGTAGAATCAAGACTTTTTGGAATTCTTTTACGGATTCTTCATCACGTAGTTTAGCAACTTGGCTATCGTAGACTTTCAATGCACGTTGGTACAGTTCATCTTTAATAGCTTGGTCTGACAAGCCTTCTAAGTCTGAAAGTGAAATTGAATCTTCTGGAAGCAAGTTGTACTTCGCAAAGTTCAAGATTGCTTCGAGTTTTTCATCCTGTTTAGAACGAACATGTCCATCCACAATTCGACCAATAGTACGACGAATCATCGCATGAATTTCTGGTGCCAAGTCACGATCTGCAGTGATAACATCATAACGTTGTGCGTAAATAATCTCACGTTGTTCACGCATGACATCGTCATATTGAAGGACTTGTTTACGAGTATCGTAGTTGTTTCCTTCAACACGTTTTTGAGCTGCTTCAACTTGGCGTGTCAACATACGAGATTCAATCGCTTCATCAGACATATTCAGACGTTCAAAGACACCCTTCAAGCGTTCTGAACCGAAACGTTTCATCAATTCATCTTCGAGTGACAAGTAGAATTGTGATTCTCCTGGGTCACCTTGACGACCTGAACGTCCACGAAGCTGGTTGTCAATACGACGACTCTCATGACGTTCTGTACCGATGACACAAAGTCCACCCAATTCACGAACACCTTCACCCAGCTTAATATCGGTACCACGACCGGCCATATTGGTTGCGATAGTAATCGCACCACGTTGACCCGCATTCATGATGATTTGCGCTTCTCTATAGTGGTTTTTGGCATTCAATACTTCATGTGGCACACCTGCCTCAACCAATTTCTTAGAAAGTAGAGCACTGGTTTCAACGGCAACAGTACCTACCAAGACTGGTTGACCTTTTTGGTAACGTGCTTTAACATCTTCAACGACAGCCTTGAATTTTGCATCGAGACTAGCATAGAGAAGGTCTGAGTGGTCGATACGTTTGATTGGACGGTTAGTAGGAATTGGAATAACACGGATGTTGTAGATTTCGCGGAATTCTTCTTCTTCTGTTTTACCAGTACCCGTCATACCTGCCAATTTTTTATACATACGGAAGAGGTTTTGGTAGGTAATAGAAGCTGAGGTTTTGGTTTCGTCTTGGATTGGCACACCTTCTTTAGCTTCAATTGCTTGGTGCAAACCATCAGAATAACGGCGACCTTCCATAGTACGACCTGTAAATTGGTCAACAATCAAGATTTCCTGTTCTTCGCTAACCACATAGTCGATATCAAGAATCATGATGTAGTTGGCACGAAGAGCGTTGTCGATATAGTGAGTAAGAGCCACGTTGTCGATATCGTAAAGGTTCTCTAACTTGAAGTATTCCTCAGCCTTATCAATACCTGAATCAGATAAACCAATTGTCTTAGACTGAATATCGATGATGTAGTCATCCTTATCTAAGGACTTCACAAAGTTATCCGCCATATTATAGAGTTGGCTCGTTTCAACTGCATTAGCTCCTGAAACGATCAATGGTGTACGGGCTTCATCAATCAGGATAGAGTCGACCTCATCGACCAAAGCATAATTGAGCGGGCGTTGAACCATGTTCTCCGCACGAACAACCATGTTATCACGCAGATAGTCAAAACCAATTTCTGAGTTAGTTGAGTACGTAATATCACACTCATAAGCTTCTTTTTTCTCCATCGGAGATTTGGCAGCTAAGTTGATCCCAACTGATAAGCCAAGCCATGAGTACAATTCTCCCATCTCAGTCGCGTCACGTTCTGTAAGGTATTCGTTGACAGTAACTACGTGGACACCCTTACCTGAAAGAGCATTTAGATAAACCGGCATCGTTGCTGTCAAGGTTTTTCCTTCACCCGTACGCATCTCTGGAACGTCACCGTGGTGGAGAACAATCCCACCCATAACCTGAACCTTGTATGGGAAGAGGCCTAGGACACGCTTAGCACCTTCACGAACAACAGCGAATGCCTCGTATAGCAAAGAGTCAAGAGATTCTCCATTTTGATAACGTTGTTTGAACTCCTCGGTCTTTGCTTGCAATTGTTCATCTGACAAGGCAGCCATTTCATCTTCGTATTTGAGGACTTTATCAGCCATCTTTTCTAAGCGACGAAGTTCCCCTTTATCATTTTCGATAATTGTTTTTAGTAAATTTGCCATTTTTTTCCTTACTTTAAATCCTGGTTTTTAGAATGTTCTTTTTATTGTAGCATATTTGCCAAGTTTTTTCAAGAAAGAATCCGTGTTTATACAAGCTAAAAGAGGCTCATTAAAAGCCTCTTTTTTATCACTAATCAAACTATTTTGGTTATCGATTTTCTTTTAGAAATGTCGAGCCTATTCTTTTGTTGTAGAATGACTAAAGTCTACCTTTGGAGCTATCTTGGCTTCTTCGCTTTCTTTGAAGGTTTCTGCCTCTTTAAAGTTCATCATATTGGCAAAGAGAACAGTTGGGAAGCTTCTTAGTTTTTGATTGTATGCAGTAGCCACTTTGTTATAATCTTTTCGAGCTACAAAAATACGATTTTCGCTTCCAGCTAACTCCGTCATGAGTTGTTCCACATTTTGATTGCTCTTAAGCTCAGGATAGTTCTCCGTCAACACAAGCAGGCGTGAAATAGCTGAACTCAACTCTCCTTGGGCCTCTTGATTTTCCTTTGAGGTCACTGAGCCATTTCCAATTTTTGCTCGCGCCGCTGCAATCTGGGTAAAGACTTCTGTCTCATGGTTCATCTGCCCTTTTACAGACTCTACCAGATTTCCAATCAAGTCTGAACGGCGTTGAAGGGCTGTCGCCACATCTGCTTGTGCTTGTTCAACCTTGGTTTGCTCTGATACAAGACCGTTATAAGTACCTACTACAGAGCAACCACCTAATAAAATAATAGCCAGTAAAATGCTTAATACATAAATAATTCCTTTATTTTTCATTTCTTAAACCTACTTATTTCTTTAAATTTCATACGAACATTACCAATCATCAGATGAACCACCACCATCAAAGCCACCGCCGTCCCAGTCACTAGAAGAATCTGAGCCTGAATCGGACCAAGACGAATCTGAATCGGATGAGTCACTGAACCACCAGCCACCGCCAGATGAGCCTCCACCTCTAATAATGGCAATTATAACTCCAATGAAATAGATCACCACCGCGAAGCTAAAGAAATCTTTTATGGGATCTTTTTTCTGATGGCGATTCGATGAGCTACTTCTATCTCGATTAGTATATATACCATTGATGTTTTCAGAATAACGTTTGATTTTAGAGGATTCATCAGACGGAAGAGTTCCAGTTCCTTTATAAAACTGGTTATCCAATCCTTTGGTAATCGCTAAAATTCCTTTACTATAATCCCCATTTTTAAAATCCGTACGACTAGCTGCCAATAACTGCTTGGTTTGATAGTCTGTTATCCTAACAGCTGTATTGTTACTGGTTTCAATCCGTGATTTGCGATCTTGAACGGCTACTACAATGAGGCTCCCAAAATTATCTCCTGAATAGCCTATCTTCCAAGCTCTGGCTGTTTCATTAGCCACTGTTTCGATGCTTTCACCTTCCAAACTGTCTACGATATAGACACCTATTTGAAGCTTTTCTGCTTTTTTACTATTGGCTTCATTCAAATCACGAATTTGAGTAATGGTTTCCTCTGTCAAATAATGATTTGGATCATAGATACCATAGTCTGGTTTTTCAGGTGCTGTGAATGCTGATAGGAAGAAAAATGCCATCAGCAGGCCAAGTAGATGCACCCAGAAACGATTCTTTAACAATCTATCTTTTTTCATCATAACCTCCTTGTACAAGGAAAATTGTTTAGAGCATTATAGCATTTTGAATTTTACAAAGAAAGTGCATTTTCATTACAAAATTATGACAAGAGTTCAGAAAACCATGTTCATTTGATGACAATGTTAGCTCTATTCTCTTAATGCTATTTACAAAAAAGAAGGCTTGATATCCTTCTTATTCGTTTATCATTCTATTTTCGCTTTCTTGCAATGAGATGGATTGGGGTCCCTTCAAAGACAAAGGCCTTGCGAATTTGATTTTCCAAGAAACGCAAGTAAGAGAAGTGCATCAGTTCTTCTTCGTTGACAAAGATGACAAAGGTTGGTGGTTTGGTTGCCACTTGAGTCGCATAGAAAATCTTGAGGCGTTTCCCTTTGTCTGTCGGCGTAGGGTTGATAGCAATAGCATCCATAATCACGTCATTCAAGACAGCTGATGGAATACGGGTATTTTGACTCTCGCTGATTTGCTTAATCATCTCAGGCAACTTGTGAAGACGCTGCTTGGTCAAAGCTGATACAAAGATAATCGGTGCGTAAGGCAGATACTGAAACTGCTCACGGATGTCGTCTTCCCAGTTTTTCATAGTGTGGTTATCTTTCTCAAGAGTATCCCACTTGTTAACTACGATGATCATTCCTTTACCGGCTTCGTGAGCAAATCCGGCGATACGTTTGTCATACTCACGAATCCCTTCCTCGGCATTGAGGACCATCAAGACTACATCTGAACGGTCAATAGCACGCATGGCACGCATAACAGAGTATTTCTCAGTATTTTCATAGACTTTACCAGATTTACGCATACCAGCAGTATCAATCATAGTAAATTCTTGGCCGTCAGCATCTGTAAAATGCGTATCAATGGCATCACGAGTTGTACCAGCTACAGGACTGGCAATGACGCGGTCTTCTCCCAAAATGGCATTGATCAAGCTCGATTTTCCGACATTTGGGCGACCAATCAAACTAAATTTAATGACATCTGGATTTTCTTCTTCGAATTCCTGTGGGAGATTCTCGACGATGGCGTCTAACACATCACCTGTACCAATCCCGTGCACAGATGAAATTGGCAGGGGTTCACCCAAACCTAGTGCATAAAAATCATAAATTTCATTACGCATCTCTGGGTTGTCCACTTTGTTGACCGCAAGGATGACAGGTTTATGAGTTTTATAGAGTTTACGAGCCACGTATTCGTCTGCATCCGTGATTCCTTCTTTCCCAGAAACCACAAAGACAATAACATCAGCTTCTTCCATGGCAATCTCTGCCTGGTGCTTGATTTGTTCCATAAATGGTGCATCGACATCATCGATTCCTCCAGTATCAATCATACTAAAAGAACGGTTGAGCCATTCACCAGTAGCATAGATACGGTCTCGTGTTACTCCTTCGATATCTTCTACGATTGAGATGCGTTCCCCTGCAATACGGTTAAACAGGGTTGATTTCCCAACATTGGGACGTCCTACGATGGCAACAGTTGGTAAGGCCATGTTTTCTCACTTTCTACAATAAGTTCTTTTGTTCAAGATTTTCTCTAGTTGAGCTTGGTTCAGGCTGACCGAATTGCTCTGCAAGACGTTGACTCCAAGTCGTAGTCGCACGCGCTCCTGCGTATTCAGTCTGCACACGGTCATAGGCTTCAATAGCTTCAGTTGTTTGTTCTTGGTATTCTTCCTCAAACACAACATTTTCGAGTGGTAATCTTGGTTTGACATCATGTTGTTGGTTTGGAACACCGAGCGCAATCCCAAAAACTGGATAGGTGTAGTCAGGAAGCTTGAACAATTCTGCTAATTCAACAGATTTGTAACGCACCAAACCGATAATCACTCCACCATAGCCAAGGCTTTCTGCCGCAAGCAAGGTGTTTTGCCCAGCTAATGCTGCGTCCACAGAGGTGATAAGAAGTCCTTCCACTCCTTGAGGTTGGAAAGTATCCGTATGGAGACGAGCTCCTTTTTCTGCACGGTTTAAATCACCTACAAAGAGGAGAAAGGCAGCAGACTGACGAATCGCTTCCTGAGGAACTAGCTCATAAAGCGCATCTTTCTTTTCTTGACTTCTGACTACAATCACAGAATAGGATTGGAAATTTTTCCAAGAAGAAGCCATTTGTCCTGCAGACAAAATGGTATTTAAATCTTCTTGAGGAATCGCTTCTTCATTAAATCTGCGAACCGAGGTATGAGATTTCATTAATTGAATCGTTTCACTCATCGGCGATTTTCTCCTTCTAGTCGTGTCTCTTCTGCTAAATAGCGGATACGCTCCATCACACGTCTAGCTTCCCAGGTTTCATCGTTTCCGTTCCTACCTTTAGCAAAATGTTTTTCCAAATCTTCAAAATTGAAATTTGAGGTAAAGAAGGTCGGCAAATCTTCCTGCATACGATACTGGAGAATGACTTGCAAGACTTCATCACGCACCCAAGGTGTTGATTGTTCCGCGCCAATATCATCAAAAATCAAGACTTCAGCTTGCTTGATTTCATCGACTACATTCTTGACATTCCCATCACCGATAGCATTTTTGACATCAATGACAAAACTCGGATAATGAAGAAGAGTAGATGAAACGCCACGTTTTTCTGACAAATCATGGGCTAGGGCAGCTACCATAAAACTCTTCCCAACACCAAAGTCTCCATAGAGATAAAGACCTTTACGGACTTCTGGATATTGCTCAACAAAGGTAAAGAGCTTTTCAAAAACTGGCAAACGCCCTTCATCATCTAAGTCAACTTGGGCCAAACTAGCTTTTTTAAGACTAGCTGGAAGATTAATCAGTCTGAGGCGATTCTTGATAGCCGCTTCTTTCTCAGCTGCAATCAGTTCCGGAGTTTCCTCATAAGCTACATCTGCGTAACCATGATTCATAACTAGAATTGGCTTGTATCCACGGGCAACATAGTCGGTATCTCCGCGAAAGAACTTATCGCGCTCAGTGATGTACTGGTTAAACTTAGAGATACTACGATTCAATTCCTCTTGACTGAGAGATTCCTTCTGGATAAAGGCCGCAACATCCGGATCTTTTACAATCTGTTGGACCAAGTCCTGGTATTGAAAACGACTGGGATGACTTTTAAGCACATCTCCTACACTTTCCATCTAGTCTCCTCCTTTTCCTAAGCGGGCTAACATTTCTTTTTTCTTACGTTCTAATTCCAAGCGAGTTTCTTCGCTGGTTTCATTTTTATACTCTGGATTACTCCATTTTGGGACATTGCTTTTCTCTTTGGTTGTCTTTGCCGTTTTTTGTTCTTGTCCTTTTTGATTCTTCTCTCTGATACGGAGCACAGCTTCTTCAGCAGATCTAATCTTGTTATAAGAGTAATCATTGGCCACTTTCATGGCATATTTTTCATTGAGATTGGCCGAGTCAACCTTGTTAAAGGTCAAGAGTATAACGACATTGATAACTTCATCAAGCAAGCCTAGGTCTGCCATCTGTTTTAACAAATCGCGTTCAGCTTGGATGATGCCAGCCTTTCGTGTCTGTTTGATTTCTGCTAAAAATTGCAGGGCAGTTTTACGTTTAGCTTCTCTGATAACTGTCTCTTCTTGGGAATTAAAATCTGATGAAATAGACTTTTGTACTAATTTTTCACGCATGCGCTTGACAGAAATGACTTGTGAAACTGCTGTCGCTTTGGCTAGTTGATAGGTCTCAAACCAGGTCCATTTTTTCTCGTCAGCAATTTTAAAAAGTTCTAAAACATCTGACTGCTCATCTTGGAAACGTAGGCCATCTCTTGCCATAAGCTGACGAAAATGTTCTAAATCAAAATCATTTTTAAAATTAGCTTTTACTGGTGTTTCATCATGACTAGCCAAGCCTTCAATTTCTGGAAAGACCTGACTCAAAGGAACGGTTATAGCTTCTCCAGCTGCTTGTACTCCGCACAAATCAGAAACTGCTGTATCTCCAATCTTTTTCTCCAATAAGGTACGATAAACCGTATGACGCAAGAAATCTGAACCAGAAAGCGTTGGTTGAATGGCAAGTTCATAGACGTCACCCTTTTGATAGAGGGTAATCAAATTGAAAGCCGATAAGATTTTAAAAGCTTTTAAGAGTCTATCCATCCCAAAATTGAGATGATTGAGAATAGCAGCAAAAAGGTGCTCCTTTTGTCCATTATCCCAAAAGGCTAAGGTATAAAGGTAAAGGTTTAGCGCATCCTGACCGATAATCGGGAGATAGCACTGCACCAGAGTTGTGGGATCTTGCGACACCCGATTATTCTTTAGAAAAGAAAAACGATCATTAGGCTTCATTTATTTTTCCTTTTTCTTCTTTGAAGATTGCGTAATTTGTTTGAGAAGATTTTCGAGTTCACTCACGTCTTTAAAGCTACGATAGACACTAGCAAAACGAACGTAGGTGATTTCATCTAGTTCTGCCAATTCTTCCATAACGAGAGAACCGATATCCTCACTTTGAATTTCATTATCATTACGACTGAGGAGTTTTTGTTCGATACGACTAACGACCATACCAATCTCATCACTGGATACCGGACGTTTTTGGGCCGAACGAATAATCCCATTAAAGATTTTATCTCTTGAAAACTGCTCCCGTGTGCCATCTTTCTTAACGACAACCAAGGTTCTTTCTTCTACACGTTCATAGGTCGTAAAACGATGTTGGCATTCTTCGCACTCACGTCTTCTTCTAATCGTATTTCCTTCTTCGGCTTGACGGCTATCGATAACACTTGATTTAGTAGCGCCACATTTTGGACAACGCATGCCTTCCCCTCCTTGTCGTTTTCTTTCCATTATACCATTTTTTGAGCAATTCCCAAAATAATTCTCCTTTTGGCTTGACAAGTTTTTTGTTTAGTTGTATTATTTAAGTGATACAAAAAGAAATTGTTGAAAGGAGACCGTGATGTCCTGGACATTTGATAACAACAAACCCATTTATATGCAGATTATGGAAAAAATTAAATTACAAATTGTTTCCCATAAACTCGAGCCTAATCAACAACTGCCAACTGTCAGAGAACTGGCTAGCGAGGCTGGCGTCAATCCAAATACTATTCAACGTGCCCTTTCAGATCTGGAAAGAGAAGGCTTCGTCTACACCAAGCGGACCGCAGGACGTTTTGTCACAGAAGATTTGGACTTAATCCGCCAATCCCGTAAACAACTATCCGTAGAACAACTGCAACAGTTTGTCACAGTCATGGTAGAATTTGGCTATGAAAAAGAAGAACTACCTATTGTTTTGAGAGATTATATTGAAGGAGTTTAAACTATGACCTTGTTAACGTTTGAAAATGTTTCAAAATTCTATGGAGCAAGCCCTGCTCTTCAAAATGTTTCCCTTGAAATCCCAGCTGGAAAGATCGTTGGTCTCCTCGGACCAAACGGTTCCGGAAAAACAACCCTGATTAAACTCATCAACGGTCTTCTTCAACCAGAACAAGGTCATATTCTCATCGATAATATGACTCCGAGTCCAGCCACAAAAGCCATTGTTTCTTACCTTCCAGATACAACTTATCTCAATGAACAAATGAAGGTCAAGGAAGCCCTAACCTATTTCAAGACCTTTTATAAAGATTTCAATCTAGAACGTGCCCTCCACCTTCTTCGTGATCTCGGTATTGATGAAAATAGCCGCTTTAAAAAGCTTTCCAAAGGGACTAAGGAAAAGGTGCAACTCATCCTTGTCATGAGTCGAGAAGCACGACTATATATACTTGATGAGCCTATCGGTGGAGTAGACCCTGCTGCTCGTGACTATATCTTGAACACCATTATTAACAACTACTCTCAGACTTCAACTGTCATTATTTCAACGCACTTGATTTCTGATATTGAACCCATCTTGGATGAAATTATCTTCCTCAAAGATGGAAAAGTCGTTCGTCAAGGAAATGTAGATGATATCCGTTCTGAGACAGGAGAGTCCATCGACCAACTCTTCCGACATGAGTTTAAAGCTTAAGCAAAGGAGATTATTATGTTTTGGAATTTAGTTCGTTATGAATTTAAAAATGTCAATAAATGGTACCTTTCTCTCTACGGCGTTATCCTTGGAATTTCCGTTTTAATTGGTTACCAGTCTGGAGCTCTAGCCCAGTTAAAAAATGTCGATGACACCTTAATCTTTTTCTTTTTATCGCTTGTATTTGGTGGTTTGATGATCACGCTCTTTATCTCTACTCTCATTCTCATCATTCGGAGATTCAAGGGAAGTGTTTATGAGCGTCAAGGGTATCTGACACTGACACTTCCAGTATCTGAACACCATATTATTCTATCCAAACTCTTTGGTGCCTTTGTATGGACCTTGCTTAGTTACATCGTTTTTGTAGCAAGCATCTCTATTATCATTTTCCTATCTCCTCTAGAAAAAGATTACATCTACATCTATCGTTTCTTCAGCATTCATTTATTTGAAGACTGGATTTACATTCCTTATCTTGTGTTCAATGCTGTCTTTGGTATCCTCTTGATTTATCTATCCATTTCCATTGGGCAACTCTTTAACGAATATCGTACAGCCCTTGCAGTTCTTGCTTACATTGTCATCAACATCATTTTAAGCTTTTTTGGAATTTTCTTCCGAATTGATAGTTTATTTGATTTGAATTTATATGACAACAACTTTAATTGGTTTTTATACCTTCAAACGATCAAAGACTTGATTTTATCTATCATTGCCTATGTCGGAACCTACTATATCTTGAAAAACAAGGTCAACCTTCAATAACCATAAAAAGTCTAGCAAACACTGTTTTGCTAGACTTTTCTTAATTCTTTTTTCATGTGAATTATTTTACAAAAAAGAGTATAATAACTTTAATTGATTACTCTGATGAAAAGGGAGGGTTCATATCCATGCTAAGAAAATTTGTCACCAAAAAACACCTCACCCTGTATTTATTGTCAATTGTCATCACTTGGCTGGAAGCTATTATCACTCCCGCCTTAGTTCAGAATATCGTCGCTAGTTTTACCAATCAAGAGCTCAATCTCCTCTGGAAAGTACTTATCTTAGGGATTCTAGGAAACCTCATCCTTTTACTCGGCCTAGCTGGGAAACGATATTACTATGCACGAGTCATTACAGATTTCAAATTCGGAATGAAAAGTGCTATCTTTCATCGCTTTTTACATAGCTACCATATCTCTGAACAAGATATTTTATCTGATTTGGAAAATGATGTAAAGCAATTAGAAAACAACTACATCGAACCAACGGTTATCATCATTTCATCTATTGGTTTCACTTCAGTATCAATCATCTATGCCTTATGGACCAACTTCTATCTGGGATTGATCTTTATCCTCTTTTATTCCTTTCCTGTTCTCTGTAGCTCCATTGGTTCCAAACGATTAGATGCCCTGTCTGAAAATCGTTCTAAATCCAACCAGACTTATCTAGCTAGTTTAACCAACTTTATCGCAGGAAATCAACAAATCCGTCATTATCATGGACAGACTTTCTTTTTTAATCGCTATCAAGAGAAACTTAAATCCAGTCTAACTACAGAGATTGCCTATGAAAAGCAACGGACACTCAATAGTCTTGTGATTAACAGCATCGATGCCTTTTGCTCTGTCGCTCCAATTGTGATTGGTGGTTTCATGACCTACTATGGTCATCTCAGTGCTGCGAGCTTTGTAGCTATCTATCTCGTTTCCCACAACATAGGGTATCAGTTTCAAGAGCTAGCTTACTTCACCAACACCCGCAAATCCACCAACTACCTTTGTGAAAAATACCAGAAACTGTTAAATGAAAAGGACCCTAGCCTTCCACATCCAATCACAGATATTTACCCCATCGAATTACAAAAAATTAGTCTAGAAGCTGATGGACAAGCAATCCTAGCTCCGCTTTCACTGCATATCAAGCAAGGAGAAAAAATTGCTATCATTGGTGAAAGTGGTTCTGGAAAGACCAGCTTACTCAATCTTATCCATGGAGACCAGCAACCTACGCACGGGCACATCTCCTTTGCAGATCAAAGTCTTTCTCGAGAAGAAATTACTAGTGTTAGCTCCTATATCCTCCAGTCTAGTCATTATTTCAACAGCCTCTCTCTTGAAGAAAATATCACTCTCGGTGCTGTCGAAAATGTCTCTAAACTTGAATCCATTCTCAAACAGACTGGTTTAGATAGCTTAAAGAATAGAAATCTGAACGAAGATAGCTTATCTGGTGGTGAAAAACAACGGCTTGAAATTGCGCGTGCACTCTACCACAACAGCCGGTTGATCCTAGCAGACGAAGTCAAGGCTAATCTGGATTCAGAAAACAGTCAAAAAATCAGTGACCTCCTCTTTTCTCTACCTCAAACGGTTATCGAGGTTATTCACCATTATAGCGAAGAGGATTTAAAGCGCTATGATCAAGTCATCCATCTCTACAAAGCCGATAAAATCCCTAAACAATCCAAAAACTAAAATTGCCATTAACGACTGCATCAACTGTCTTATAAAAAATAGAAAAAGGCCGGAACATTGTTCCAGCTTTTTTTAGCTTAATATCAAACTTGCTACAATTGGACTAATAAAAACATACAGGATTCCTGTCACGCCAATGGCTAAACCTCCCATAGCTCCTGCAACAGCCCCATAGCGAAAGGCTGTCCCTGTTCCAACTGCATGACCTGTTCCTCCCAGAGCAAGACCAGCAGCTACTGGATCATCAATTTTCAACCATTTCAAGAGTGTTGGCCCAATAACGCTAGTCAAAATACCAGTCGCTACCACGACTACCAAAGTAATTGTTGCTATCCCTTGTAACTTATCCGTAATTCCAACCGCCATGGCTGTGGTTACGGACTTTGGAAAAAGCGAAATCGCCAAGAAGAAATCCATACCGAAAAATTTTGCAACTAAAGCTGTAAAAACGGTATTTACAACAACCGCTAGGAAACTACTGAGTAGAATACTTCTAACATGGTGTTTCATGAGGTGAAAACTCTTATATAGTGGAATTCCTAAAGCTACTGTTGAGGGAACAATCAAGTTATTGAGATAGACCCCACCTTGATAATAGGCAACATAAGAAATACCAGTTAGTTTTAGAAAAACAATGATAAACAAAGTTGCTAGCAGCAAGGGAGTTGTCAGAGGATGAGGGTACCGTCTAAAGATAATCATGCCTCCAAGATAAGCCAAAATGGACAAGGCTATCCCAAAAAGTGGATTGGATACAAATTCGCTCATTTGGCACCTCTTTCTTCGTAATCTCCTTCGTAACGCTTTTTAATAAACTGAACTACAAGCGCAATCAAGATAATATTGATAACTGCCGCAAAAAAGACAATCAAGACAATGGGCAATAAATAAGGAGCAATCACATCAAATTTTTCCATAATCCCAACTGCAGGAGGCAGAAAGAGAATCGTCATATTAGCTAAGAGAAAATTCCCAACCATGTTGACATGTCGTACTCGCAACCACTTGAACTGCAAAGCTAGAAATAAAATAATCAATCCAATAATACTACCAGGAATTGGCAAGTGCAACAAAGTCGAAATCCCCTCTCCTATCAGAGAAATCACAAACAGAATCATTAACTGAACATATAACTTCATCGTATACTCCAAAAATAGACTTTCTGCATACCAGTTTACTCTTTTTTCAGAAAATTTCAAGGAAATACACAAGAAACACACTTCTTGCTATCGAATAAAAAAAGTTGTATACTGATTGCGTGCGCAAGCATCTTAGATGCGCGAATCTATTTACAACTATTATAGAGGAAAGGAGATTGATATGACTTACTTAGAAAAATGGTTCGACCTTCACCGCCGACAAGTAGAGTTAGAAGCTCTTTTAGAGCAAACTATCTCTGAGAAAAGTGAACAAGGTCTAACACTCAAAGAATTCTACCTCTTGCACTTTTTAAATCAGGCCCAAGAAAAATCTTTGAGACAGATTGACCTGCCGGATAAACTCCATCTAAGCCCAAGTGCAGTATCGCGGATGGTGGCACGCCTAGAGGCCAAGAACTGCGCTTTACTTAGCCGAAAATGCTGTGAACATGACAAGCGAGCTAGTTTTATCTGCCTCACTAAGGAGGGTCAGACAACTCTTGCCTATCTACAAAAGGCTGTAGAAGAAAGCCTCGCAACAAAAGCAAGTTGGCTTTCCTAAAATTTTTTCAAAAAAGCTTGCGTGCGCAATCAATTTTCTTGACATTCCTTTTTCCAAGGAGTAAAATGAAGACATGATTTAGCAAAGGAGAATCCTATGATTGAAATCACTTATCTGGATGCCAGCAAGCAAGAGAAAACCATGACCTTCGAGTCATACGAAGAATTTGAACGTTCTCAACATGCCTGCCTGATTGGTGTCGCAGACTACTACCCTGTCCAAAAACTCACCTACAATGGTCATGTTCTGGACTACCATGGGACTTACGGAGATGTTTTCTTCTATCTCATGAAACAAGATTTAAGCCAATATAACTAAAAAGGAGAAATACTATGGCAAAAGCAATTACAGATGCAACATTTGAACAAGAAACTAAAGACGGATTGGTCTTGGTAGACTTCTGGGCTACTTGGTGTGGTCCATGTCGTATGCAAGGTCCAATCTTGGATAAATTGTCTGAAGAACTTTCAGAAGATGTCTTGAAGATCGTTAAAATGGACGTTGATGAAAATCCAAACACAGCTCGTTCATTTGGAATCATGTCTATCCCCACTCTTCTTTTCAAGAAAGATGGGCAAGTGGTCAAACAAGTGGCAGGTGTTCACACAGCAGAACAAATCAAAGCCATCGTTGCTGAATTGAGTTAATCAAAGGAGAGACCAAGTGCATTCATTTGGCCTCTTTTTTCTTGTCCTTTGCCATTTTTCCAAAAATATGCTAGACTATAATTAGAATATCACGATGTTTGGGACATGCCATCGCTAAAAAAAACCTTGACTTGGTATTTTTTAGCTCCCTTTAGGGAGCTTTTTGCGTGCTCTAAACATCTCCTATATAGAAGGAGTACTATGAAACGTCAATCAGCCCTGGTCGTCTTTAGTGGCGGTCAAGATTCAACAACCTGCCTTTTTTGGGCAAAGAAACATTATGAGACTGTAGAAGCTGTCACCTTTGCTTATGGTCAACGTCATCATTTAGAAATCGAAGTCGCAAAAGAAATTGCCAAAGAGCAAGGTATTAAACACCATATTTTAGATATGTCATTGCTGGGGCAAATCACCGAAAACGCCTTGACATCTGATATCGCGATTGAAGAAAAAGAGGGAGAAGTTCCCAATACATTCGTAGATGGTCGTAATCATCTCTTTTTATCTTTTGCCGCAGTTCTCGCTAAACAACGAGGTATATCAGATATCGTCACCGGCGTTTGTGAGACAGACTTTTCAGGATATCCTGACTGTCGTGACGTCTTTGTCAAATCTCTCAACGTGACACTCAATCTAGCTATGGCCTATGACTTCGTCCTTCAAACACCTCTCATGTGGTTGGATAAGGCAGAAACATGGGCCTTGGCTGATCAGCTCGGAGCATTTGATTACGTTCGAGAAAAAACCTTGACTTGCTATAACGGGATCCGAGGAGCTGGTTGTGGAGATTGTCCTGCCTGCCATCTACGTCAACATGGTTTAGAGGTTTATCTCTCGCAGAAAGGAGAGGCCTGATGTTTTTTGTCCCTAAAGAAATCAAACACGAAACTGGAGAATCGCTGGTCTATAATCCATACAGAACCATGGTTTCCAAAGAATTTACATTTGACGCTGCCCACCATCTCTTTCACTACGAGGGAAAATGTAAGTCTCTTCATGGTCACACCTATCATTTACAAATCGCTGTTAGTGGCTTTTTAGATGACCGTGGCATGACTTACGACTTCGGCGATATTAAACAAATCTATAAAAATCACTTAGAACCACATCTAGATCATCGTTATCTCAATGAAACCCTGCCTTACATGAACACTACAGCAGAAAATATGGTTTACTGGATTTTTAACACTATTCAGCAAGAATTACCGGATCAAAGAGGCTTGCGTTTGGAATATGTTAGCTTATACGAAACGCCTTCTTCCTTTGCTGAATTTAGACGGGAGTGGTTACATGACTAAAGAGCGTGTCCTTAAACTTCCTGTTTTAGAAATCTTTGGTCCCACTTTTCAAGGTGAAGGTCGTGCTATCGGCCAGAAAACCATGTTTGTCCGCACTGCTGGCTGTGACTACCATTGCGACTGGTGTGACTCTGCCTTTACTTGGGATGGTTCTGAAAAACCAACCCGCATGACCGCTGACGAAGTCATCGCTGCTCTAGATAAACTAGGAACATATGACTATGTCACCCTCTCTGGCGGAAATCCTGCTCTATTGGCAGCCAACATGGCTGAATTAGTCACAAAACTCAAAGAACGTGGCGTTACTCTTGCTGTTGAAACCCAGGGTTCACGTTGGCAAACTTGGTTGAAAGATATCGATCAAGTCACACTAAGTCCCAAACCACCTTCTTCCAAGATGGAGGTCAATTTTGAGACTTTAGACTTTATCGTCTCTCATCTAGACCCTGACAAGGTAACTTTCAAAATTCCCGTTTTTAATGAAGAAGACTTAGAGTTTGCAAAGGATATCCAAAAACGTTATAAGCCAGATGTTCTCTATCTATCAGCTGGAAATCCTGAGCCAAAGGCAACGGGAAACATTGTCCAAGATCAGTTAGATCGCTTAAAAGAACTCTGGGAACGCATTGCAACTGATGATAGTTGGGGCAATGTTCGTGTCCTCCCACAACTCCATACCCTCCTCTACGACAATCAACGAGGCGTTTAAACAACTAGAAAGAAGATAGTATGTCACAACAAGAAGAAATGAAAAACCTGACCTTATTAGGAAACAAAGAAACCAACTACCATTTTGATTACCAACCAGAGGTTCTAGAATCATTCGCGAACCGCCATGTCGATAATGATTACTTTATCAAATTTAACTGTCCTGAGTTTACCTCTCTTTGCCCCATTACAGCTCAGCCAGACTTTGCAACCATCTATATCTCCTATATTCCAGATAAACTCTGTGTCGAGTCAAAATCCCTCAAGCTTTATCTATTTAGCTATCGCAATCACGGTGATTTCCACGAAAATTGCATCAATACGATTGGGAAAGACTTAGTCAAATTACTCGATCCTCGCTATTTAGAAGTTTGGGGCAAATTTACTCCACGTGGTGGAATTTCAATTGACCCATACTACAACTACGGAAAAGCTGGCACCAAGTATGAAGGGCTAGCCGAGCAACGACTCTTCCAACACGACTTGTATCCAGAAAAGATTGATAATCGCTAAAAATATAGAAAAAGCCTTGCTCCTCAAAAAGAGGAACAAGGCTTTTTTATGATGATTATAAAGAAGCTAGAGTTTCATCTTTTTCTTCTGTTCCAAGAAGATTCTTAGCAACAAGAGCTGCAAGAACTCCACCAACGATTGGTGCAAGGATAAAAATCCAAACTTGTTGAAGAGCAGCGCCACCTACAAATACAGCAGGAGCTAAGCTACGAGCTGGGTTTACTGAAAGTCCAGTGATGTTCAACCCAACAAGGATCAAGGCTGTCAATGACAAACCAATCACCAAACCAGCGATAGAAGGATTCCCCTTAGTTTCAGAAGTTACTGTCATGATGACCAAAACAAACAAGAAAGTAGCGATTGTTTCAAATAAGAAACCACCAAAAACAGTTACACCGTTTGCCAAGGCATTTTCACCAAGACTTGCAGTTGACATACCTGAATTTGCCAAGAGGAAGAATACCGCACCAGAGGCAAGGAATGCTCCAACAACTTGTGCTAGGAGGTAGTTTACAAGATCTGATGATGACAAGCGTTTGTTTACAAACATAGCGATAGAAACAGCTGGATTCAAGTGAGCTCCAGAAACCGTTCCGATTGAGTAGGCTGCTACTACGATAGACAAACCAAAAGCAAGAGCGATTCCAAGATGGCCGACACCTTCAACACCATGTCCAAAAACAACGGATCCTGTTCCGATAAACACTAGCATAAATGTACCGATTAATTCAGCAACAAATTTTTTCATGATAAGTCTCCTTTTATTTAAACTATGTTATAGTCTATCAAAAGAAGGAAAAGGTTTCAAGAAAAGTGCTTGGAAAATTGCAGATCTTTGCACTATTAGATACCCGAGGCTAGTATTGGAAAGATTGAATGGTTTCTTTCAAGTCAGCTTGTAAAATGTTTCTTTGGTCTAGTTGGACATAGACTTCCAACAGACACGATCTGAAGTTGGAAAATTTATAAAAATCTTCCCTTTCTTCTATCGGAAAATCAACGGCTTTTATCCAAGAAGCTAGCTGTTCTTGCTCTAACTTCCCTTGTAAAATAGGTTCATAAAGCACTCTCGCCAAGCGCCAATCCTCATCATCTATAAAACGAATCGAAATCCTTTTAAAGAGTTGACAAAGTATGTCCAAGCCTTCAGGAACTCTGTTTTTAGGAAAGCCTGGATGACAAACTACCTCTGTCAAGAGATCCGCTCCATGTGCAAAAGCGTGAACCCAACCATACTGGCTTGAAAAACCAGTCGTATCCTTTTCTTTTGAAAGATAGTGTAAGCCTTGATATAAGAGGACAGTACGAATTTCTGCTTGCAACCCCTGATAAAACATCGATTGCGGGTTGGCATCAACAGACAAGAGATTTGCATAAATCAGTGCCCTAAACGAACGTTCAAGTGTAGGCAAGCCTAGCTTATCAATCTCTTTCTCTAACCCTCCATCAGATGAGATTTTTTTAGAAATAAACTGAAATTGTTCCTGTGTAAATAGCCCTTCTTGCAACCCTCTAGCCAAGCTTGTAAAAACGAGGTCATCACGAATTTCTGGTGAGGGGTCTCCTAAATGTTCCAGCAACCACTGGATTTCTTCCCGACTATAGCTTGGTTTTTCTTCTGTCACTTTACTTTGTAATTCTTGATACATCCCTAGCACCTCTGCTTTTCTAGTCACTGATCAAAAAGCTATCCGTAGATGATTTTCTATTTCTTAACATCGAATTTTTAATGAAAGAGAATCTGGTACAAAATGAAGTAAAGCACAAGCAATACCAGTTCTACTTTCAGTTCAGTTTTGACATCACGGCCTTCAACGGCTTTTTTGAAAATAGCTACAAATAGCCCAAAGATAATGACTGTCAACCATCCAAAAATCATCAGCATAGCAATTACCTACCTTTCTATTGCCAACATCTTACTCGCCCAACTCTGCACTGTAGGCGATAATCTGATCAACCGTACAGGACAAACAGCACCAAGGACGGTCAAGGAGCGTCGTTGGTGCTGGTTATTTGGTTGAGTTTATTCATATTTAACATAACCTTTTTCTTGTAATTTAGCTGCAGCTTCACTAAATTTCACTGGTTTTGGTTTGGTCTCAGGAAATTGATTTGGATCGCGTCGATGTAACTCTTTCCAGTCCATAGTTTGGTAATTATATATTACGGTTTGAATGTATTCTCCATCTTCCTTCTCAACTTTAGAGGTTATTCCAGTTACATCCTTATAAAGCTCTTGACTTTTGTTCAGAAGTTGAATAACCTCTTCTTCAGATTTGCCTAATCCTTTAGGGTTATAAAAGTAAATACCAATCTGTTTATAGACGATGTCATCCTTGAAGTAGTAGATAAGAAATGTTGATCCACCTTTATCTACATGCTTGAATCTTTGTACACCGTCTTTTGGCAGATCTTCTGTTGTATTTTGTTTATTGGACGTTGGAGCAGTCGTAGTTGCTTCAGCTGCTTGTGTAGTCTCTGTTGCACTACTAGCTGAGTTGTTTTGTCCGCAAGCGACTAGTACAAAAATTGATGAGAGTAATGCAACTGATATTTTCAAGTGTTTATTCATTTTGATAGAATCCTTTCTTAAAACTTCTTACATTTTATTGCTTAATATAACCATTTTCAAGCAATTTTGGAACGACATCACTATATTTTAAAACTGGTGGATTATCATCTGGATGTGTTTCAGGAGATCGCTTATGTAATTCTTTCCAAATTTCTTCCCGACTATAGCTTGGTTTTTCTTCTGTCACTTTACTTTGTAATTCTTGATACATCCCTAGCACCTCTGCTTTTCTAGTCACTGATCAAAAAGCTATCCGTAGATGATTTTCTATTTCTTAACATCGAATTTTTAATGAAAGAGAATCTGGTACAAAATGAAGTAAAGCACAAGCAATACCAGTTCTACTTTCAGTTCAGTTTTGACATCACGGCCTTCAACGGCTTTTTTGAAAATAGCTACAAATAGCCCAAAGATAATGACTGTCAACCATCCAAAAATCATCAGCATAGCAGTCACCTAACTTTCTATTACTTTACATCTTACTCCCCCAACTGGGCACTGTAGGCGATAATCTGATCAACCGTGTCGGACAAGAATTGGATGGTATCACGAAGTGGTTTATCTGTTGAAATATCTGCTCCGATAATCATAGCAGACTCAAGCGGTGTCTTGCTGCCACCTGACTTGAGGAAATCGAGCCAGTCTTGAGCTCCAGTCTCAGAGTTTTTCAGATGGAGGTACCCAGCAGTCGAGATAACTAGTCCAGCTGAGTAGGTATAACTATACAAGCCCATGTAGTAGTGAGCTTGGCGCATCCAAGTCAAGGCCGCATCATCATCAATCTCAATAGCATCCCCCCAGAAGTCAGTCAAGACTTCCTTCATAATGCTGTTGAGTTTACTTGCTCCAAAGGTTTCACCCTCTTCAATCAATGTATAGACCTTACGTTGGAAGGCTGCTTCCAAGAGGTGAGTGATAAAGTTATGGAAGTAGGTGTCTGTCAAACGATGAGCAAGGGCAAAGCGTTTTTGACGTGGATCATCAGATTGGTGTTCCAAGTAGTCACTTAAAAGCAATTCATTGAAGGTTGATGGCGCTTCGACATAATAGGTCGACATATGGGTGTTAAAGTAGCTTTGATGATTATCCGAAAAGATAAATTGACCAGAATGTCCGATTTCATGAATCAAGGTATAAACATCGCTCAGACGACCCGTCCAACTCATGAGGACATAAGGATGCACACGATAGGGATCTGCTGCATAGCCACCAGAATCCTTTCCACTATTGGCAGCAAAGTCTACCCAGCGCTCCTCTTGATAGCGAGCGATTTCTTGACTGTATTCTGAACCGAGTGGCGCGACTGACTTCATGACCAAATCATAGGCATCTTCAATGGTCACTTCGGGATTGAGAGCACTATCTAAGTCTAATTTCCAGTCAGAAAAGGTCATCTTTTCAAGACCATTTGCCTTGGCAACGTGCTTGAGATACCTCTGAGCGACTGGAGCAAAGTCCTTCATGATGAGGTCAATCTGGCGATCAAACATAGCACGGTCTACTTCTTGTTCAGCCAGAAGATAGTCAAAGACTGAGTCATATCCCTTCATATCTGCCAACAGTTTTTCTGACTTGACCTGAGCTAGATAAGCTGCCACCGCCGTATTTTGGTGCTTACGAAGTCCTTCTGAGAAAGAACGGAAGGATTTCTCACGAACTTCAGCATCCTCATGATTTTGGTAGAAATTTTCATAGGTCACAAAACTGTTTTTGTAGGTCTTGCCATGGGCTTCAAAGTCAGCCATTTCAAAATCTCCAGCTCGCATCTTGGTATAGATATCTTGTGGACCATAGAAAACTTCACTAAGATTGGTCAAGGCCTTCTCCACATCAGCTCCAAGGTAGTGAGCTTTTTTGATTTTAGCCTGACGAATGGCTGCTGTCAAGTGGGGAAGTTCACCCAAACGATCCAAGACTTCCTCTTCTGCTGCCACCAAGGCGTCATCAAAGAAAGTCAAGGCTACGCTGGCATCTGTTTGAAACTCCATCCCAGCCTGGGCGATATTAGCAAAATCTTCATTACCATAATCTGTCGTCTGAGGCATAAAGGCATAATTACCAATATGGCTCATCTGGATATAGATTTGTTCCAATTCCGCAAAGGCCTTCTCGAAATCTTCAAAAGTGTGAAGATTGCCCTTGTAGTCACGGCTAAATTGATTGATATCCTCTCGCGTTTTCTCGATTGCACGTAAGAAGTCCTCACGGTCTTGGTATAGGGCTGTTAAATCCCAAAGTTCCTTTTCGGGAAATTCTGAACGGTGTTTTTGTTCCATTTGCTTCTTCCTATTTCTCTAATTCTAATAAAACACTAATGGCTGATAGGGCGTAAAGCGGTGCTGTTTCTGCTCGTAAAATCCGAGGTCCAAGTCCCGCCAAGACTGCTCCTTTGGCTTCAAAAGACTCTATTTCTGCAGGCGACAGACCACCTTCCGGTCCAAAGATAAAGAGCAACTTAGCCCCTTTCTCAAGACCCGTGACTGCTTGTAAGAGGGCAGCGGATTCTCCTTCTTTGGCTGACTCTTCATAGGCCACCACAATGCGGTCAAACTGGTCCAGTTGGGCTAGAAAGTCTGCTTTTTTCTCGAAAAGCTGGACACTTGGAACCAGATTCCGCTTGCTTTGCTCGGCTGCACCAAGAGCGATTTTTTCTAGTTTCTCGACTTTTTTCCCTAGTTTTTTACCGTCCCATTTAGCAACTGACCAGTCCGCGGGGAAGCCCCAAATTTGACTAGCACCCAGCTCCGTCACCTTTTGAGTGATAAACTCCAGCTTATCTCCCTTGGGAAAGCCCGATACGATGGTTACTTGGACTGGCAGTTCTACATTGTCAGCTAATTCTTCAACCAACTCAAACTGACGGGTTTCCACATTGACCACGCGCGCCAAGCGCTTAATCCCATCATCAAAGACTAGAGTAACTTCGTCCTCTTCTTTCAAGCGCATGACCTGAAACATGTGCTTGCTGGTCTCCTTGTCCTCGATAGTGACAGGTGAGCTTGCACTCCCCTTGACAAAATACTGTTGCATGCTAGCCTCCAATCACACCGGAGACATCCTTGGTCTTCTTGAAGACGCAGGCATTCCATTCCCCTTGGATCATATGGGTTTCAAGGAAAAATCCAGCTGACTCAGCCGACTCACGCACCATCTCCCACTTGTCCTTGATAATGCCACTCATGATCAGGTAGCCTTCGTCCTTGACCAAGCGATAAGCATCGTCCGTCAGATGAATGAGGATATCCGCCAAGATGTTGGCCACGATGACATCTGCCTCAATCTCCACGCCCTTGAGCAAATCGCCTGGTGCTACATGGATATTTTCCATGCCAGGATTGAGCTCAATATTTTCCTGAGCGACTCGAACCGCTACATCATCTAGGTCATAGGCAAAGATTTCCTTAGCACCCAGAAGTGAGCTAGCGATAGAAAGAACCCCTGAACCAGTCCCAACATCCAGCACTGTTTCGCCACCACGAAGGACCTGCTCCAAGGCAAAAAGACTCATCTTGGTCGTAGGGTGTGTTCCAGTCCCAAAGGCCATCCCTGGATCTAGCTTGATTATCTTTTCTCCCGCCGTCGCCTCATAGTCTGTCCATGACGGTACGATGGTCAAGTCATGAGTAATGCGAGCTGGTTCATAGTATTTCTTCCAGTTGTCGGCCCAGTCTTCCTCAGCCAAGGCAGTGGTGCCAATCTTGACTTCGCCCAGATCCATAAAATCTGTCAATTCTGCCAGACGATACTGCAAATCCGCTTCAACTGCTGCTACATCAACCGTTTCAGGGTAGTAGGCGGTCACTACGATTTCTTCCTGTTGCTCGACCTCAGGGAAAATCTCACCAAAGCGGTCCACATTTCCAACATAGTCCATGCTATCTTCAATTGCTACCCCTTGGGCACCTAACTCAATCAAGAGGTTGGAAACCAACTCCTCTCCCTCACGCTTGACTGTAACTTTTAACTCTTGCCATGTTTCCATCATTAAGATACCAAGCCCGTAAAACATAAAGCCAAAATAGGAAACTCTCTGAAGACACTTGTGTCTAAGAGAAGTTTATCTTTTTGGCACCGTGTTTAGGGCGGGTTCAGTTTAGAAATTTAACTGAACCATCCTTTCTATTTCTCTATCAATTTTTTCATGTAGACCATATCCATGCCTTCTTTTTCAGGCTCGATATGGGTTTGACGGTAGCCATTTTTCTCGTAGAACGCGACCATGCCTGCATCCTGTAACACCGTACACAAATCCCATTGTCTAACGGTTGAAAATTCCTCTTCTAGCAAGCGTAATCCTTCAGATCCATACCCTTTTCCCTGATACGGAGGCAGAATCGCTGCAGTCCCCAACCAAGCTTCCGTTAACTCTTCATTGGTCTGAATTCGTAAAAAACCAATCTTCTCTTCGTTTTCTTTCACAAAGTAGTAATAGCTATTGGGACGCTCGACTAGTTTCCACTTAATTCGTTCACGGTCCTCCAGATAAGGATCGTATTCATCTTGGTATTTGTCATAGACAGCCTTAAAGCTAGCTCTTTGAATCGCAATGATGGTGTTCAAATCCTCTGCTCCTGCTCGTTCAAGTCTTATCATAAACTTCCCTCCAAATAATCCCTCAATCTCCCCTGTAGCTGAGGCACTGCTTGTTTAGAATTGAGAAATTCCTCAATAGACATCAGTTTATAGGCCTGTCCTTCATCCCCAAAGGTGATACTGTCAAACTGATCCTGACTTAACTGACCGACCATAAAGACAGACTGCCGACCTTCAAAGAGCACGCTGGGATAGACCTTGCTCCAAAGTAGACAGTCTTCATCTAAATGAATTCCCAGTTCCTCATAAACTTCACGCGCTGCGCACTCGAAAGGACTTTCGTTTCCTTCACGACCACCACCTGGCAACTCCCACATGTTGGGACAAGGGATATCGTCCTTGTCATCACGTAAGATAGTCAAGACCTTATCCCCACAAATCAAGGCAATCTTAGAGCCCGTAAAATCAAACTTTTTATCAATACAATCCAAATTCATAATCATTTCTTCCTAATATCTCGGATAAGGGTAAAATTCTCCCTCTTCCAAGCCGACTTTTCCTTCTTCAAAGACTTCTTGATTCCATTCCATGGCAAATTCTTCTGCTTCTGGGTCTTCCAAAAAGTCCATGAGGGCATCTAGCCCAACCTCTGCAGTATCTTTGAGAAATAGCGCAAAATAAGCTAAGAATTCACGAGAGAAACCTTTTTTAGGTAGATACGGAATAACAGTTAAATAGTCTTCTGCATTAACTGTTGACTTGGCAGGATTGTAAAAAAGCACCGCTTCTTCAAAGAGGATATCGTCTGATGAAACCTCTCCGTCCTCATCCACCATCTCAACTCCTGCAGTATTTTGCGCTTCTAGTAAAAAGCTCACTTCAACCGCATGATTGCGCTTGTCCCAACTAATCTCATAGTCAAAAGGAAAGTTCTTGTCCAACTCTTCTTGTAAAACATCTAAAAATCCGTATGTTGCCATTTTGTCCTCTTTCTATACGACTCTTTAATCGCCCCGAATACTCGGAAATATGCTAAAATAGATACTACCATATTACCACATATACATCAGAAAATCCATGTTAGAAAGGACTGCTATGCCAGACAATCTCGCACTTCGTATGCGCCCCAAAACCATCGACCAGGTTATCGGTCAGGAGCATCTGGTCGGCCCAGGAAAAATCATCCGTCGCATGGTGGAGGCTAACCGCCTATCGTCTATGATTCTCTATGGACCTCCGGGTATCGGAAAAACAAGTATCGCTTCAGCCATCGCTGGAACGACCAAGTATGCCTTTCGGACCTTCAATGCCACTGTTGATAGTAAAAAACGTCTCCAAGAAATCGCTGAAGAAGCCAAGTTTTCAGGTGGTCTTGTACTACTCCTAGACGAGATTCATCGTCTCGACAAGACCAAACAAGACTTTCTCCTTCCTCTCTTGGAAAGCGGCCTGGTCATCATGATCGGTGCGACAACGGAAAATCCTTTCTTTTCGGTCACTCCAGCCATCCGCAGTCGTGTTCAGATTTTTGAATTGGAACCCTTGTCTAACCAAGATGTCAAAGAGGCCATTCAAATCGCCTTGACTGACCCTGAACGAGGATTTGATTTCCCAGTTGAGTTAGATGATGATGCCCTTGATTTTATCGCAACATCTACCAATAGAGATCTCCGTTCTGCCTTTAACTCGCTGGACTTAGCAGTTCTTTCGACTCCGGCAAATGATGAAGGTATCCGCCATATCACGCTCGATATCATGGAAAATAGTCTGCAACGGAGTTATATTACCATGGACAAGGATGGGGATGGGCACTATGATGTTCTTTCCGCCCTACAGAAATCCATCCGTGGCTCGGATGTGGATGCTAGTCTCCACTATGCCGCTCGCTTGATAGAGGCTGGTGATCTTCCTAGTCTCGCTCGTCGCTTGACCGTCATTGCCTACGAAGATATCGGCTTGGCTAATCCCGATGCGCAGATTCATACTGTAACTGCTCTTGACGCGGCGCAAAGAATCGGCTTCCCCGAGGCTCGTATACTCATTGCGAACGTCGTCATTGATCTAGCACTTTCACCCAAGTCCAACTCAGCCTATGTGGCTATGGACAAGGCCTTGGCTGACCTCAAAACATCAGGGCACCTACCGATTCCAAGACACCTACGAGATGGACATTACAGCGGTAGCAAGGAACTCGGAAACGCCCAAGACTACCTCTATCCTCACAACTATCCAGGTCACTGGGTTAAGCAAGCATACCTACCAGAAAAAATTCGCGACCATAGCTACTTCTCACCAGAAGATACAGGGAAGTATGAAAAAGCCTTAGCTCAACGAAAGGAAATCATTGACCATTTGCGTGAAGAATGAAATCCTTTCCAAAAATTTGCAATTCACTCTTGATTTTTTTTGAAAAAGTGGTATCATATAATCATAGAAACGCTGTGGTGTACGAACTCACACATAAGTGTTGACCGACTATTTTTGTATTATTAGGGAAACAAAAGTCTTCTAACAGCATGTAGGCCGTCTCACACGGAAACAGCTTCAGTTAGAGCGAGTTGCCCACCTGCTTAATTGCGCGGGTTCAATACAAACCGTGAAGTTTCGGCACCAATACAGCTTTTTATTTGCCTCCTTAGCTCAGTTGGTAGAGCAGTAGACTCTTAATCTATGGGTCACAGGTTCGAGCCCTGTAGGGGGCATCTAAATCAACAGGAAAAAGCCTTGAAATCAAGGCTTTTTTTGTTGTTCTAAAGTAGGTTTATTCCCCATTTTTTTATGAACTGCCTTTCCAGACATCTCTGATCAGATGACACTCTTCAAAAAAATTTAAAACAAAAGTTTTGCTTTTCTTTTTATTTGTGTTATACTTGTTCTCGTATCAGATACAAGTTATCTAAAGGAGTTTATATGGATACAAAATTTTCAGTAGCCTTACATATCCTAACCATGATTAGTGAAAGCAAGGATACCTTGAGTTCACAAGCTCTGGCTGAGAGCGTCGGAACCAACGCTAGTTATATTCGTAAGGTGATTGCCTTATTGAAAAACGCTGGCTTAATTACTTCACATCAAGGAAAAACAGGATATCAACTCAGTAAGTCCCCAAAGGAAGTGACCTTACTTGACATTTATTTTGCCACACAAGAAGTCAGCCACATCAGCCTATTTCCAGTTCATCAAAATAGCAATCCAGATTGCCCAGTAGGGAAACATATCCAAGGAGCAGTTTCGCCACTATTTGCTAGCGCTGAAGCTCAACTTGAGAAGGAACTAGCTCACCAAACCTTAGAAGATGTCATTGACAATCTTTATAAAGATGCCAAACAAAAGCGAAACTGATTTGCATGCAGATCAGTTTTAAAAAGATTGCACTTGTATCTTTATCGGATACAACAAAATAGAAAAGAGAAGACAATGAAAGCCGCACAACATACATCATACAACAAAAAGAATATCACACTGAACATCACAGAAGTCGCTACACCAAGTATCACAGACAAAGAAGTTTTGATCAAAGTAACCGCAGCTGGTGTTAATCCTCTGGATAACATGATTTCCCGAGGAGAAGTCAAGATGATCGTCCCTTACAAACTCCCACAAACTGCAGGAAATGAAGTGGTCGGTATCATTGAAGAGATCGGTAGACAAGTCAAAAATCTCAAAGTCGGAGACCGAGTTTTTGGACGTCTCCCACTCGACCACATTGGTGCCTTTGCAGAATACGTAGCTGTCGATAGTCAGGCTCTAGCTAAAGTTCCAGACTATCTTTCAGACGAGGAAGCCGCTGCTGTTCCTTTGACTGCCTTGACTATTATGCAAGCTCTTGACCTCATGGGTGCTCAAGCTGGCAAAACCATCTTTATCTCTGGTGGTACAGGAGGTGTTGGTGGAATGGCCATTCCGATTGCTAAGGCTAAAGGTTTGAAGGTCATTACCAATGGGGCTGGAGATAGCGCTGAGCGAGTTTTGAAGCTAGGAGCAGACCGCTTTATCGATTACAAAACAGAGGATTATACAAAAACTGTTAGCCAGGTTGATTATGTCCTCGATACCCTTGGTGGCGCTGAGACTGAAAAACAAATGTCTATCATGAAAAAAGGTGGTCAACTTGTTTCCCTCCGTGCTATGCCAAATGGTGACTTTGCCAAACGCATGAACCTGCCAAAATGGAAACAGATCCTACTTGGACTAGCCGGTCGCAAATTTGATAAGATGGCTGACAAATACGGCGTTCACTACCATTTTATCTTTGTAGAAAGCAATGGCGCTCAATTACAAGAGGTAGCTGACCTCTTTAGCAAATTAGAAATCAAACCATCTATCGATACAGTTTATCCATTTGAAGAAGTGAATAGCGCCTTAGACAAGGTCGCCAATGGTCGCTCACGTGGAAAAACAGTCCTCAGCTTTAAGAAATAAAAAGGAAAAGACAATGTCATATCTTACAACTAAAACTCAATACATCACTGTCGACGGGAACAAAATCGCCTATCGCGAACTCAGCAAAGGCAAATCAAAACTACCTCTTCTGATGCTGGTCCATTTGGCAGCAACCCTCGACAACTGGGATCCAAAACTCTTGGACTTGATTGCTGAAAAACACCATGTGATTGTGGTCGACCTTCCTGGTGTCGGAGCCAGTCAAGGCAAAGCGGCGCCAACCATTCCTGGAATGGCTGAGCGGACGATTGCCTTTATAGAAGCCCTTGGTTACGATAAAATCAATCTCCTTGGCCTTTCTATGGGAGGGATGATTGCCCAAGAAATGGTCCGAATCAAGCCTGATTTGGTCAACCGTCTCATCTTGGCAGGAACAGGACCTCGAGGTGGAAAAGAGGTTGATAAGGTCACAGGGAAAACATTTAACTATATGTTTAAAGCTGGACTCGAGCGCATCGATCCTAAACGCTATATCTTCTATAACCATGATGAACAAGGGAAAATCGAAGCTTTGAAAGTTCTCGGACGAATGGGGATGCGAACCAAGGAATTTGCGGACAAAGACATGAGTGTGCCTGGTTTCTTAACTCAACTCAAAGCTATTAAACATTGGGGGAAAGATTCTCAAGACGACCTAAGATTTATCACCCAACCAACCTTAATCGTCAACGGGGACAAGGATATGCAAGTTCCAACGGAAAATTCTTATGACATGCATGAGAAAATAAAAGATAGTAAGCTTATCATCTATCCAAATGCTGGTCACGGTTCGATTTTCCAATATGCAGAAGAGTTTTCAAAAGAACTCATTGCTTTCTTGGAGGACTAATATGGTCAAAACCATTCTAATAACAGGTGCTACTGACGGCACAGGAAAAAGCCTTGAAATCAAGGCTTTTTTTGTTTTTCTAATTATTTAGGGGCTATCCCAAAAGATAGATGCTCAATTGTCCGCTTCTTCCTTAAATCGCACTTTCCCTTGGCTATATAATCGCATAACCTTCACAAAGCGAACGGGATTGTTTTGGTTATACATAAGAAAAATTGTAAAGAATAACATGCCAGCAAACCACAAACCATAGCCTTCATTAATCGGTTGACCAAATTTTAGAGGAAGAGTCAAGAAATACAAAAAATAATAGATGGACACTATATTTACTGCAAAGCGAGCAAACCGAAAAGCTAGAGTGCCCAGTTGTCTGGGATCAAACTGGTTTTTTACAAGCAAATTATGAGATGCGGCATAGTAAAAGACTTTCTCTGTCGTCGGCTGTGCTTTGCGAACATTTTTATAGAGTGCTCGTTCAAGTAAAGCAACCAACGAGAAAAACTGCATCAACCAAAATAGAAAAATACAAGCTAGACTAAACCAGTTATAGACACCAATAAACTTGAGGGAAAAGAAGCCCGAAATTGCAGGTCCACCTGCTAGTAAGAGAATTACCAAATCAGGAATAAAGGCATTCGTTTCACCAGCTTTTTCAGTATTGAGCAACCTACTTTTTGGAGCAGCTAGAGCCTCTCCTGTCTTTTGGTCATAATAAACAGCCTGTCCATTGCATTCGCCGATAAAGACGCGACGGCGTCCAAGAAAAAATATATTGACCTCTTTCTATTTATGAAAATAAGTTCTCAAAGTTTGGAATTTTATTATCCTAGTATACCATAAACCAACTTACTAGGTCATAGAATAGCTAAGAGCTACATCTTGCTAAAAGGTTGACAGAACTTCGCTCCATAGGATATGATGGGAATACCTAGAATTTTATCTCTGCATGATCTTTACTCCTTTTACTGAAAAAGCATTGGTGAGTTCAATTCTATATCTGGAGGTTTCTATGAAAATCTATTATTCAAAATTTGTCGGTGTCGGCTATCTAGTCTTTGCGGCGGGTGTATTCTTTCAATTTTTCTTTTTCCTCGCGCATGGATTGATCGACTTTTCCCAGCTTAGTCTTCTCACTGTGGTTCCAACCATCCTCTTTTTCGCTGCTATCTATTCAACGATTGCAGGCATCAAAAGACTGACTAGTCGCAGGCTTTCCTTTGAATTCACCTTTGAAGGCATTTATGTCTATCCTGGGCTCTTCTTTTCCAAGGAAATCTTCATCCCAAAAGAAGAATTGTTGCGAGCATCGTATGTTGAAGTGGATGTCAGTGACCCCGACCATGTCAACAGCAAGGCTTGCTATTTAGATTTTGACCTGAGAGAGGTGACCCAGCTAGAAGATATTTCTAAGTCAAACGTCATCATCGATACAAGTGTTCTGATATTGCGGCTCGCCCTTAGCCTCTGTCGATTTAGAGAGGAAGAAAAAGCCGAGTTGGCGACCTATCTAAAAGAAAACTACGGCATTGATTTCTTATATTAGCAAGTAAAAAAAGCCCTGATGTAGGGCTTTTTTTGTTGTTAGCGATTCACCACTTGCGCTTCAAAGTGGGCTGGCTTGTCGTCTACATTTGTTACGGTGATGGTGTAGGGCTTGCTTTTGGTTACATCAAAAACTTTTTTACCTAGATAACTGACCACAATCCCGTCTTCTACCAACTGAATATCCTGTTGATTGTTAGGAAGCTCCTTAAAACCATTTTCAGTATCACCTATCTTCACAGCCTTATGTCCTCCCACATCAAATAACACATCACTAAATAGTTCAGACCAAACATCCCTTCCAGATAATTTGATTTTTTGATCATCCTTCTTTTCTAAAATCAATTCTGAACTATACTCTAGTTGGTCTGTCTTAGGACGGACACGAATTGTTACACTTTGCCCGGGTTGCAGAGTGTGATTGTAGGCATTTTTGACTGAAAAATATAAAAGAGCAACACCTACGAGGACTGCCGTAAGTAATAGATTACAACCAAGATTCCAATTTGCTTCTTTTGCTGAAGCCATCTACTCCTCCTTCATTGACAAGATGGATGCCAATTCGGTAGTAACCATCTTTCTCCTCTACTTATCTATTTCATACTTAATAGATAAACATGGCATCGCCAAAGCTAAAGAAACGATATCTTTCCTCAATTGCGTGTTGATAGGCTTTGAGGACCAATTCACGGCCTGCAAAAGCTGAGACAAGCATGACTAAGGTTGACTTCGGCAAGTGGAAATTAGTAGAAAAAGCATCCACAACCTTCCAGTCATAGCCTGGCTTGATAAAGATATTGGTCCAGCCAGAGTCTGCTTGGATTTTACCATCAAACTTGCTTCCGATGGTTTCGAGAGTACGGATAGAGGTTGTCCCCACAGCAATGACACGGCCACCATTTTCTTTGACCTGTCGCAAGGTCGCTGCAGCTTCCTCAGACAGTTGGTAAAACTCTGAGTGCATTTCGTGTTCATCTAGATTATCTACTGAAACAGGTCTAAAAGTTCCAAGTCCAACGTGCAAGGTCAAATAGACTAGGTGAACTCCTTTTTGCTGGATTTCTTCCAGTAACTCCTTGGTAAAATGCAATCCTGCAGTTGGGGCAGCAGCTGAGCCACTCTCCTTGGCATAGACGGTTTGATAACGCTCTTGATCATCCAACTTTTCGTGGATATAAGGAGGCAAAGGCATTTCTCCCAAACTTTCAAGTACTTCTAGGAAAATCCCCTCATACTCAAAACGGACAATACGACCGCCATGAGTTAATTCCTCAGTCACGACTGCACTCAAGCGACCATCACCAAAGATAACACGCGCCCCAACTTTAAGGCGCTTGGCTGGCTTGGCCAGTACTTCCCACTCATCACCAACAGTATTTTTCAAAAGCAAGAGTTCAACGTGGCCTCCTGTTTCTTCCTTTTCTCCATGAAGACGAGCAGGTAGGACACGGGTATCATTCATAACAAGGGCATCGCCAGGTTCTAACATTTCAATGATTGAGTGAAAATGGCGATCTTGAAATTCTCCTGTTTTACGGTTAACAATCAAAAGTCTGGATGCATCCCGCTGTTCCAACGGTGTCTGAGCAATCAGTTCCTCAGGTAAATCAAAATCAAAATCATTGGTATTCATTATAATTTTTCAGTCCATTTCTCTATTATTCTTAGCTATCAAAGCGGATTTCTTCCAGTAGATAGTCAATAAAGCGTTCCCCCATCTTAGACAGGCTCGTCTTTTCATGCTGGATATAAACCAGCTCAATGGAATCATCAATATCAAGTGGAATCGAAACGATGTTGTCCCCATTGAGGTTGCTATTCAGAATCCCTGTCGCGATAGTATAACCGTCCAAACCAATCAAGAGATTGAACAAGGTGGCACGGTCACTAACAACGATGGATTTCTTGTGGTGTTCCTGCGACAAAATCTCTTCTGAGAAATAGAAGGAATTATGGGTACCTTGATCATAGCTCAAATATGGGAAGTCTTCTAAGTCTGCCAACTGCACCTTGTCCTTTTTGGCAAGAGGGTTGGTCTTACTGACAAAGATATGGGGCTGTGCTGTAAAAAGATGATGAGCAACCAGATGGTTGTCATCCAACATCTTCGAAAGAACGTCCCGGTTATAGCTATTTAAAAAGAGGACTCCGACTTCACTGCGGAAGTTCTTGACATCATCAATGATTTCCCAAGTTCTGGTTTCACGCAAAAAAAGCTCGTACTTTTCCATATCGCTTTTCTTAAGCAAGGAAACAAAAGCATTGACCACAAAAGCATAGTGTTGCGAAGACACACTAAAAAGCTCGCGATGAGCGATAGGGTTTTTATAACGTTCTTCTAGGAGTTGGGTTTGCTCAACAACCTGACGTGCATAGGATAAAAACTCCATCCCATCACGTGTGAGGGTGATTCCCTTAGGATTTCGGATAAAAATCTCAATTCCCATCTCATTTTCTAGGTCACGAACGGCATTGGATAGACTGGGCTGTGTAATGAATAGTTGCTTGGCAGCCTCATTCATGGAACCCGTCTCTACGATTTTGATAATATAGTGTAATTGTTGAATTCTCATGCTTTTATTGTACCATACTTGACGCAATATAAAAAGAACCAGTAACTGCAAGTCCCATTATCCTTTGTGAATCTTAAAAGAGGTCAGAACTATTCCAACCTCTTTCTATTCTTATTGTTAACTAAGCTTTCAAATCGAAACCTAACTTCCTCTTTCCCAGAAGATGGCTAACAAAATCATAGCACCGAGAACTGATGGGATAATAGCTGTTCCGTTTAGGCTTGGCCCCCAAGCACCAAAGAGTAATTGTCCTATAAAGGCTCCAATCCAGCCGAGAAACATTTTCCCAAAGCATCCCATACGTTCACCACGATTAGTGATAGCTCCTGCTAGTAGTCCGATTAAAAGGCCGACAAACATACTTCCAAGCATAGTTTCTCCTTAATTTGCCCAATCTCCATTGCGGAAGAGTGGTACACGTGTTCCATCCTCACGGATACCGTCGATATCCATTTGGTTGGAACCAATCATAAAGTCAACGTGAACATCTGAACGGTTAAGCCCCGCAGCTTCAAGCTCCTCTTCGCTCATCTCCGCTCCACCAACAACGCTAGTTGCGTAGGCTGCACCGATAGCCAAGTGGTTGGAAGCATTTTCATCGAAAAGAGTGTTAAAGAAGGTAATGCCTGACTGAGAAATTGGACTTGGATCTGGTACCAAGGCACATTCACCCAAGGCACGCGCACCAGCATTTTTAGAAACTAGGTCTTTCATGACCTGATCACCTTTTTCAGCAGTGATATCAACGATTTGACCATTCTTGAAGGTTACTTTGATGCCTTCGATGATATTGCCATTGTAGCTAAGCGGTTTTGTAGATGTTACATAACCATCTGCACGACGGAAGTCAGGGGCTGTAAAGACCTCTTCTGTTGGCATATTTGGCAAGAAACCTTCGCCTTGAGCATTGATCGCTCCTGCTGATTCCCAAACGTGGTTCTTAGGCAAGCCAAGTGTCAAGTCTGTTCCAGGAGCTGTGTAGTGAAGAGCTGAGAATTGCTCTTTGTTGAGCATTTGCGCCTTGCTCTTGAGGTTAGCTGCATGTTCTTCCCAAGCTTTAACGGGATCTTCTTCGTAGACACGGCAGGTCTTGAAGATTTGGTCCCAAAGGAGGTCCACTGCTTCTTCGTCACTCGCAGCATTTGGAAAGACTTTCTTAGCCCACTCTAATCCAGCTGCTGCTGCCACAGTCCAGCTAACCTTGTTGGATTGAGTTGCGATACGTATTGGCTTCATAGCAATTCCCATGGCTTTAGCAGAAGCTGAAAGCTTTTCTGCATCCACTCCGTTCAAGGCACCTGGATCAGACGAACGAACACCGAGACGACTTGCTTTGTTTTCAAGAAGGTAGTTCATCTCAGCGATCTTGTAGTCTGGTACATTGTCCAGGCGTTCTAGTGGCGCATGGAGGAATTTTTCACGGTTGACGAGATCATCTGTCCATTGGACAATTACTTCATGTGCACCGAGTGCGTAGGCTTCTTTGACGATTAAATGAGCCAACTCCCGTTGCTCCACATCGATAGAGAGAGCTAAAGTGTGACCAGGTTGCACATTGATTCCATTTGCAACCAATAATTTGGCATATTTTTCTAGATTTTCTTTAAAATTTGGTAAAACCATCCATCTTTCCCTTTTCTATTAGTTTATTTTTCATTCAAAGCAGCAAACAAGCCTGCTAAAGCAATGGCACCTGACAAAAGTGCTGTCGATAGAAGAATTGTTTCATCTGCAAGCTCTAGCTGATAGTCAAAGACCTATTCAGCCGGCTTATCTTCCGCAAAAATTCTTAGTTTCATCTTGAACTCCTTAAAATATATTAAAATAAATCACTATGACTTCCTGTCCTCAGCAAGTTTAAAATTACTTCCGACTTGTCTACTTTATAGACCAAAAGCCAATCTGGTTGGATATGACACTCACGAACCCCTTGAAAATGTTTGGACGTCGTCAATTGATGGTCGCGATATCTAGCAGGAAGTTCTTTTTCTTGAACTAGAAAATTCAATACTTCTTCTAATAATTCTGCCTTCAACCCACGCTTCATAGCCAACTTAAAATCTTTTTTAAACTGTTTATGGTAACGAATCTTAAGCACGCAAGTCCTCCATCAAGTCTGAGACAGATTCAAAAGACTGACTCATATTACGATTTTGGTCTACATCCGTTAATACTTGGAGCAATTTCTGATTCTCATCAAGCCTAACATCAAAAGGCAAACCTTGATATTGAATAGCCTGACGAAGGAAAATGTTGATAGCTGTCGTCATATCCATTCCTAAATGATTAAAAACCTGTTGGGCCTGCTCCTTAACCTCACTATCCAGACGGATGCTCATACTCGTCTTTGGCATATTCTCACCTTCTTTCTATTTATTATTTTAACAAAAAAGAAGGCTAATGTAAACTCATTGGATATACAATGGATGGCTATAAGCCAAAATATAGTAAAGAAATAAAATTAATGTCCCAAATATGGGAGATCTCAGCCTGAGTTTTAGTTTTAGAATATAATGTTGCTATCATAGATTAAGAGGTGAAAAATATGGACCAGATTACGAAACAATATAAATTACTATATTTCTTGCTTATTTTATTAAGTCTGACAAGTGCTCTTTTAATGACACTCTTCTCTCTGCAATTAGGAAGAATACTTGATAGTATATCTAATTCAAATAGTGGATTACTCTTTCATATCACTATTTGTGTAGGTTCTATTTTACTGTGGTTCTTGATTTCTTCTTCCTATTCCTATCTTAAAAACCAATATGTAAAAAAAGTTATTTTAGATCTAAAAAGGCGTCTCTTATTACATTATTTATCGCGTGAATTTAACCAAATTGACAACCGTAACCATTCAGATTTCTTAAATAATATCACCAAAAACAGTGACCTTGTTCAAGAAAATTTATTAATCCCTAGAATCTCTCTAATCGCAAATTTAGGGAGCCTTATCATGAGTGTGGTTGCTATTATTTATATAGAATGGCGATTAGCATTAGTCTTTCTTTTATTGTCGAGTATAACGGTTTTTCTATCACAAATTCCTGGAAAGTTGATGACTAAAGCAACTAATAATTATTCTCTACAAAATAATCACTATTTATCAAAAATGACAAACTTTATTGATGGTTTTGAACAAATTAAGTTATTAAATATTCAAAGCTGGATCCAAGAGAAAATTCAGGGAATCAGTTTAGAATTTGAAGAGTCCAGAAAAACATATCAATTCTTAAAAGACTTAGCTTCAACTACTGGAATTTTACTAAGTTTTTGCTCTCAACTATCCTGTATGGTCGCTGGTATCTTTTTTGTAAGAAATAACTTACTGACTATTGGATTACTAGTAGCAAGTATTCAATTATTAAACGGTGTTTTTGCTCCATTACAATCTATTCTTTACAATAAAAATTTAATCAGCAGTAGCAAGTCCATTATTGATAATATCCAAGAAAATCTATATGAGACAAATCATGAAATTTTCCATAAAACAAGTACAATTGATTGTGATAACGTTTCGACCATTTCTATTAGCCAATTACATTATGAAATTGAAAATAAAATATTATTTGATCATTTTTCCTATGAATTTAAAAAAGGCAAGCGCTATGCAATTATCGGTGCTTCAGGAGCTGGGAAAACAACTTTAGTAAAATTAATACTAAATTATTATTCCAAAAATCTTTATGATGGGGAAATACAAATCAACGGAAAACAGAATATTGATATTCCCTCAGAGGAGTTATATAAAGATATTGCATTTGTACAAAAAAATGATTTTCTGATTGAAGGCAATATCCTAGAGAATATCAAACTGTCCAGAAACCTTTATTTAACTGAAAAATTAAGAAAAGCCTTAGGATTTAACGAATACTTCCTTAATAAGAGTCTATCTCAATCAGGCAAAAGCATTTCAGAAGGAGAAAAGCAACGAATTGATTTAGCTAGATTTTTAGTCAAACCATATTCTGTATATATCTTTGACGAACCTACAAGCAACCTTGATCCAATAAAAGCCAAAGCAATGATGGACTACATTCTATCCATTAAAGATGCAATTGTTATTGTCATTACTCATGATCAAAATCCAAAAATATTGGAAGAGTTTGATCACGTTATTACCTTATAGATAAATGACCTAGTCTACTAAATGAATGATGTGTTTCTCAAAGTATTCTTTGTAATTTTTGTAGATTGTTTTATTGAAGAGTTCGAAAATTTTTAAAGCTTCTTCGATTTTTAAAAGTGATTTTTGATTATGATAGAATTTCAGTTCCAAATATCCATCTAAATACAGCAAAATAGTTTGTTCAAAAAAATCTGTGGAATCCGCTAATATATTCTTCGTAGCCTGTTTTAAAAATAAAGATTCCTCATATAAGTCGTTCTCAATCATTATAATCAAAGAATTGAGAAGTAGTTGAATGAGAGATTGTCTATTTCTAGGTATAGAACTATACAACTTCCCTTTTTTGAGCGCTTCTTTGGCATATCTAAATAATAAATCTGGAGATAGAACACGACAGCAATTTCCAAGGATGAGCGTTTCGTAATAACCCCAGTTTTCAACAGAAAATAAATAATTTGTAAGATAAGAGGCGTCTTGATGACTCAATTGATGATTCTTATCCATTCCCGAAACAATACTTTCAATGAAAACAGCATTTAATTTATGGTAATGAGAATTTGTCCCATGAAAAAGTTCTATTTCTTTCTCTACCATATCTAGTAATGCTTGAGCATCTTCATTATATGCAGCCTGTTTAACAGAAGCTATTAAGGTATTAAAACCCGAAGGTTGATAATGATTACTGATAAGCAGAAATTCTTCTAGTGTTACTCCTATTCTTTCCAGAAGATACAATAACTTAAAGACAGAAATCTCTGTTTCTCCTAATTCAAATCTAGATATTTGAGATTTTGAAATTTCAGCACCTGCTAATGAAGAAATAGAAATCCCCTTTTCTTCTCTTATTTTCCTATAAGTTTCACCTAAAATCATACTTATCTCCATTCCATATCGAAAAGTTATTAAGGTATAGCAAACACTACTTCCGTTAAGCTTACTCTTGTTTGAGAGTATCATTATTAGTAATTTATAGCAATTATTTTTGATAATTTCAATATATAACTTCTAAAGTTTTAGTCTTTGGATAAAAACTTATTTATATTCTATCATATCTAAAAACCAGTAGAAATGAAAATCATAAAAAATCATCTCTACTGGTTTTACTGTTAAGTCTTAATTAGATGAAACTTAGTCGGCTTATTTGAACAAGTTGACTTGAAATTAAAACAAATCATCAAATAGACTGAGCTGGTTATCCTCTGGCATATTACCGAGAATGCCCATTTCATCCATCTTTTCAACCAAGGTCGAGGAAAGTCCTCCACGCTTGCGCAACTCAGTTTTAGAGAGGAATTCTCCCTCTTGACGCGCACGCACCAATTGTTTTGCAACGTTCTCTCCTAGTCCATCCATAGCGACAAACGGTGGGATGAGGGTATCTCCATCAATGATAAATTCGGTCGCCTGACTACGATAAAGATCAAGTTTGCCAAACTTGAAGCCACGTTCCCACATCTCATTGACGATCTCAAGTGTTGTGTAAAGATCAATTTCTACATTGGAAGCTTCATTGTTCTTCCGCTTTTCAGCGATTTCTTGCATTCTGCGCTTAATCGCATCCAAGCCTGCACCCATAGTCTTGATATCAAAGGCCTTAGCACGGATGGAGAAGTAAGCACAGTAGTAATAAATCGGATGGTGAACCTTGAAGTAGGCTACGCGAAGGGCCATCATAACGTAGGCTGCCGCATGGGCTTTAGGGAACATGTACTTAATTTTCCCACAAGACTCGATATACCACTCTGGCACCTTATTAGCTTTCATGGCTTCGATATAGCCATTGCGCTCTTCTTCAGAGATTTTGAGCCACATTCCCTTACGTACACGTTCCATGATGGTAAAGGCCATCTTAGGTTCTAGACCCGCATGCATGAGGTAAACCATGATGTCATCACGACATCCGATAACGGTTGATAGGTCGGCAATTCCTTGTTTAATCAAGTCTTGAGCATTTCCCAACCATACGTCAGTACCATGAGATAGACCTGAAAGTTGAAGCAACTCTGCAAAGGTCGTTGGATGGGTTTCATCGACCATCCCACGTACGAAATTGGTTCCAAACTCTGGAATTCCAAGCATACCCGTAGAAGTACCAATCTGCTCAGGAGTTACTCCTAGAACATCTGTTCCCGAGAAGAGGGCCATGACACCAGGATCATCCATAGGAATTTCATTGGGATCAATCCCAGACAAGTCCTGGAGCTTCCGAATCATAGTCGGATCATCATGCCCCAGTACATCGAGTTTGAGGACGTTCTCATCGATATCGTGGAAGTTAAAGTGAGTCGTCTGCCATTCAGCAGTCACATCATCGGCAGGATACTGTACTGGAGTAAAGTCATAGACATCCATATAGTTAGGGATAACTACAATTCCCCCTGGGTGCTGACCGGTCGTCCGCTTGACACCCGCAGCTCCCTGAGCTAGACGCTCAACTTCTGCCTCGCGATAAAATTTACCATAGTCTCGCTCATATCCTTTAACAAATCCATAAGCCGTCTTATCAGCTACTGTACCGACGGTTCCTGCACGAAAGGCATATTCTTCGCCAAATATATCGCGCACATCCAAGTGGGCACTTGGCTGGTCCTCTCCTGAGAAGTTCAAGTCAATATCGGGAACCTTATCTCCATCAAAACCAAGGAAGGTTTCGAAAGGAATATCCTGTCCATTCTTACTGAGCTTGTGACCACAGTTTGGACAGTCTTTATTGGGCATATCAAATCCGGAACCATAGGAACCATCTGTGATAAATTCGCTGTACTGGCACTGACTACAAACATAGTGAGGCGAGAGAGGATTGACCTCTGTAATCCCAATCATGGTCGCAACGAAACTAGATCCAACAGATCCTCGAGAACCAACTAAGTAACCCCGTTCATTAGAACGGTGCACTAGCATTTGCGACGCTAGATAAATCACAGCAAATCCATTCCCCAAGATAGAAGTCAATTCTTTTTCAATCCGTAAATCAACGATATCTGGAAGCGGATTGCCATAGATTTCAAAGGCTTTTTTATAGGTCAACTCAGCAACTGTTTCCTCAGCCTTATCGATAAATGGAGTATAAAGGTCTCCTTTAACCACTTCGATAGGCTCAAAGATTTCTGCCATAGCGTTAGTATTGTCGATGACCAATTTTCGAGCCAGATCTTCACCCAAAAAGGCAAATTCATCGAGCATTTCATTGGTTGTTCTAAAATGAGCCTTTGGTAGCGGAGCTGGTTGAGCGTGTTCTCCATGCCCAATCGTCCGGTTAATCACAGCACCCTGCCCCAGACTTCGGACGATAATCTCGCGATAAATCTCATCTTCTGGTTCGAGATAGTGGACATTTCCTGTAGCCAAAACGGGCTTGCCAAGGCGGTCTCCAACCTCAATCAAATTCTTGATAATAGTTTCTAACTCTGCTAAATCCTTGACTTGTTCCTTGGCAATTAAAGGCGCATAGATTGCAGGAGGCATCACCTCAATAAAGTCATAATACTTAGCTACTTCAACAGCGGCATCAACCCCTTGAGACAATATAGTATCAAAGACTTCACCTTCTGCGCAAGCAGTTCCTAAAATCAGCCCTTCACGATGGGCATCTAGGACCGTCCGAGGAATACGGGGAACCCCTTCAAAATACTGGGTATTTGAAAGAGAAACCAGTTTGAAGATATTTTTTAGGCCAATTTGATTTTTTACATAGATGGTAGCATGTTTGACACGAGCTTTTTTATAAGAATCCGGGCTAATCAGATCAATATTTAATCGAGCCAGATTCGTTACACCATGCTTTTCAGCAACTTCCTTGATAAAGATAAAGAGCAGACGTCCCGTAGCTTCCGCATCGTAGTTGGCCATGTGGTGATGGTCCAAAGCCACACCAAAACGCTTAGTCAAAGGCCCCAAACCATGACGTTTATACTCCGGATAGAGGTTTCTTGCAAATTCAAGCGTATCAATCACAGGCTGAGTGATTTTTGGCAAGCCATGACGTTCATAGTTTGCATTCATAAAACCAACGTCAAAGGTTGCATTGTGTGCAACTAGAACTGTATCTTGGCAAAATTCTTGGAATTCTTGGAGGACCTGTTTCAATGGTTTCGCATTTTTTACATGGTCATCTGTAATCCCAGTTAGTTCTGTCGTGAAAGCAGACAAAGGATGGCCTGGATTGATAAATTCATCAAATTCAGCTATGATATTTCCCTTATACATCTTAGAAGCTGCAACCTGAATCAAGTCATTATAGATTGCTGAAAGTCCTGTCGTTTCCACGTCAAAGACCACGTAAGTTGCTTCAGAAAGATCCATCTCCACTTCGTTATAGACGATAGGGACACGGTCTTCTACGATATTGGCTTCCATCCCATAGATCAACTGGATACCAGCCTTTTTAGCTGCCTTATAGCCATGAGGGAAGGACTGAACATTCCCGTGGTCCGTGATTGCTACCGCCTTATGTCCCCATTTTGCAGCTTTCGCCACGAGTTCTTCGACTTCAGGGAGAGCATCCATGGTGGACATATTGGTATGAGCGTGAAATTCGACCCGTCGTTCTCCCTCTGGCATCAAATCCTTACGTTCGTAATGAACAACTTCCTGCACATCTTGGACATTCATCGTTAAATCATGCGTATAGTTGTTCACTTCAACATTTCCACGAACACGAAGCCAAGAATTTTTCTTGATTATATCAAATTTCTGGGCTTCTTCTTCATTTTTAAGCCATTTTTGCATCGAAAAACTAGAAGTATAGTCCGTCATCTTGAAGTTAATCAAGACACGACCCGTTCTGGTCACCTTCTGTTCGACATCAAAAACTACTCCTTCAAATACCAGACGATTCTCCTCTGTGTCAACCTCAATCATAGGAGTCACTTCAGCCTTGTCTAATTTTGGTCTCGCAGCAGCCTTCTTGGCTTGAAAATCAAAAACAGGCTTGTCCTCTACAGGAGGGGGAGCCATTTGTTCCAACTGCTCCATGGCACGAAGAGCTTCCTCGTTAGCGGCTTGCACAATCTTTTGATTTTCAGTCTGAAAATTCTCTTGCTCTTCCTGACTCAGATTTTCATTTTTCTCAAGCACACATTTAAAAAACGGGAAACCAAACTTTTCTAACTGCTTGGAAAGGTTGGGCAAATGATTTTTTCGAAAATGATCAGTATCTGCTGCATCCGTTCCTACGATGACTAGTTGCTTATTCTCGTTTCTGACTTCAAAATCTTGGTAAATTGCCCGAAAACTTTGGCTAGAGCATGGACCTTCCGCAAAAGCTTCTTTATAGTAAGCTTGCAAAAGCTCTTTTGAAAACTCCTGATGGCGAGTTTTTATTTCAAAAATTGCCTGATTCCCTGTTTTCGAAAACTCTTCATTCAATCCCTTCTTGAGCTCCAAAAAGATTTCAAAAGGCAAGATATTCTCAAAAACAAAATGAAACTCCCAAACCCTACTCTGTTTATGAACAATAACTTGTTCAATCTCAGCCTGAGAGAATGCTGGATTTTTTCTCATTTCAGCGGGAATTCCCAACTGATTCAATAAAATTTCAAAAGTATTTGACATCCATTTTCCTCACATTATACTGATTCTATTTTACCATATTTAAAGGGATTTTAGCCAATTCTACTGAACAGAAAAAGAAGCCACAAAGTGGCTTCTCTTTAGAGGAAGAATGAATTATTCTTCACCTTTGTTTTTCTTAATAATTTCTTCTTGTACTGACTTAGGTACATCTTCGTAGTGGTCAAATACCATCATGAATGTACCACGTCCTTGTGACGCAGAACGAAGAACTGTTGCGTAACCGAACATTTCAGCAAGTGGAACGTAAGCACGAACGATTTGGCTGTTACCATGTGCTTCCATACCATCTACACGTCCACGACGAGCAGTTACGTGACCCATAACATCACCAAGGTTTTCTTCTGGAACAGTGATGGTTACAAGCATCATTGGTTCAAGGATAGCTGGTTGTGCAGTCTTCGCAGCTTCTTTAAGTGCAAGAGATGCAGCGATCTTGAAGGCAGTTTCAGATGAGTCGACATCGTGGTATGAACCATCGTAAAGCTTAGCTTTAACGTCAACGATTGGATAACCTGCAAGAACACCGTTAGCCATTGCTTCTACAAGACCTTTTTCAACCGCTGGGATAAATTCACGAGGAACCACACCACCGACGATTGCGTTTTCGAATTCGAATCCTTTACCTTCTTCGTTTGGAGTAAATTCAATCCAAACATCACCAAATTGACCTTTACCACCAGATTGGCGTTTGAAGAATCCACGTGCTTGAGTTGCAGCACGGAATGTTTCACGGTAAGATACTTGAGGAGCACCTACGTTTGCTTCCACTTTGAACTCACGACGCATACGGTCAACAAGGACGTCAAGGTGAAGCTCACCCATACCAGAGATAACTGTTTCACCAGTTTCAACGTTTGTTTCAACGCGGAATGTTGGATCTTCTTCAGCCAATTTTTGAAGGGCGATACCCATCTTGTCTTGGTCAGCTTTAGATTTTGGTTCAACCATCAATTGGATAACTGGTTCTGGAACGTTGATTGATTCAAGGATGATTTTCGCTTTTTCATCAGTCAATGAGTCACCAGTTGTTGTATCTTTCAAACCAACAGCTGCAGCGATATCACCAGCGTAAACTGTTTCGATTTCTTTACGAGTGTTGGCGTGCATTTGAAGGATACGTCCGATACGTTCACGTTTACCTTTAGAAGTGTTCAATACGTATGAACCTGATTGAAGAACACCTGAGTAAACACGGAAGAATGTCAAACGACCTACGAATGGGTCAGTCATGATCTTAAAGGCAAGCGCTGCAAATGGCTCGTCATCAGATGCTGGACGATCTTCCTCTTCTTCTGTATCAGGGTTGATACCTTTAATCGCAGGGATGTCAAGTGGGCTTGGAAGGTAGTCAAGGACTGCATCCAACATCAATTGAACCCCTTTGTTCTTGAAGGCAGATCCACACAATACTGGGAAGAATTCAACGTTGATTGTCGCTTTACGGATACCAGCTTTCAATTCTTCATTAGTGATTTCTTCACCTTCAAGGTATTTCATCATCAAATCTTCATCAGTTTCAGCTACTGCTTCAACCAATTTTTCACGGTATTCTTGAGCTTGGTCAAGGTATTCAGCTGGAATATCTTCTTCAAGAATATCTGTACCAAGGTCGTTGGTATAGATTTCAGCTTTCATCTTGATCAAGTCAATGATTCCACGGAAGTCATCTTCAGCACCGATTGGCAATTGAATTGGGTGAGCGTTTGCTTGAAGACGGTCATGAAGTGTGCTTACTGAGTAAAGGAAGTCAGCACCGATTTTATCCATCTTGTTGGCAAATACGATACGTGGAACTCCGTATTCAGTTGCTTGACGCCAAACTGTTTCTGTTTGAGGTTCTACACCTGATTGAGAGTCAAGAACGGTAACAGCACCGTCCAATACACGAAGAGAACGTTGTACTTCGATAGTGAAGTCCACGTGTCCTGGTGTGTCGATGATATTTACACGAGTGTCTTTCCATTGAGCTGTTGTTGCAGCAGATGTGATCGTGATACCACGTTCTTGTTCTTGCTCCATCCAGTCCATTTGTGACGCACCTTCGTGAGTTTCACCGATTTTGTGAATCTTACCAGTGTAGTAAAGGATACGCTCAGTTGTAGTTGTTTTACCAGCATCGACGTGAGCCATGATACCGATATTACGAGTTTTTTCAAGTGAAAATTCGCGTGCCATGAGGTTTGTTTCTCCTATATTTTTTATTTCTATTCTATTATAACACGATTTCAATAAAAACGGATAGGCAGGACCCACCCGTTCTCAGTGTTTATCTTGTTTTTGTTGGTTTTAACTTGTAGATGAGTTGAATTGAACTCGGGCTAAAAGCTCAAGTTAACTGATTTGAACCCGAGCTAAAGTTAATTAGCCAATTTGAGCCGGAACGGGATGCTGTGTGAAAAAGATAAACTTCCTTGTATTCGTCGAATACTGCGTCAGTTTCCTATTTTCACTTTGCATCCTTACCGTTCCTAGCATCATGATTAGTTGAGCTCAAGCTAAAAGTCTGGAGAAAAAGATGAATCTCATTGGTTGCAATCGCAACCTGCTTCGATTCCCTATTTTCTCTTGGACTTTCTTAACGCTTTCGCATCCTATCTTACCAACGGAAGTGTGCGAAGGCACGGTTAGCTTCAGCCATACGGTGAGTGTCTTCACGTTTCTTAACTGCTGCACCAGTGTTGTTAGCAGCATCCAAGATTTCTTTTGCAAGACGGTCTTGCATTGTGTGTTCACCACGAAGGCGAGCGATTGTTACCAACCAACGAAGTCCAAGAGTTGTACGACGTTCTGGACGAACTTCAACTGGGACTTGGTAGTTAGAACCACCGACACGGCGTGCACGTACTTCAAGTACAGGCATGATGTTTTCCATAGCTGTTTCGAATACTTCAAGTGCGTCGTGTCCAGTAGCTTCTTTGATTTGTTCAAAGGCACCGTAGACGATTGAAGCAGCTGTACCACGTTTACCATCAAGCATAACGCGGTTGATAAGACGAGTAACTAATTGTGAATTGTAAAGCGGATCTGGCAATACATCGCGTTTAGGCGCACGGTTTTTACGACTCATTTCTCTTTATCCCCTTTCCTTATGCTTTTGGTTTTTTAGTACCGTATTTAGAACGGCCTTGTTTACGATCGTTTACACCTGCAGTATCAAGTGCTCCACGGACGATATGGTAACGTACCCCTGGAAGGTCTTTTACACGTCCACCACGAAGAAGAACCACGCTGTGTTCTTGCAAGTTGTGTCCGATACCTGGGATATAAGCAGTCACTTCGATAAGGTTGCTCAAACGTACACGAGCGAATTTACGAAGGGCTGAGTTAGGTTTCTTAGGTGTCATTGTTCCAACACGAGTTGCAACACCACGTTTTTGTGGTGAAGAAACGTTTGTTTGAACTTTTTTATGACTGTTGTAACCAACGTTCAAAGCTGGTGATTTAGATTTTTCTACTTTTGATTTACGCGATTTGCGAACCAATTGGTTAATTGTAGGCATCTACATTCTCCTGTGTTTTTTTATTTTTGGTGATGATACACTTGGTGACAGCTATCATCTGCGTGTACTTTTGCAACATTTGTCAGCACGTCCCTGTACACTCTTGAGAGACCAAAAGTAAAAAGTACCGTCTAGTATTGTACCACGTTTTTCCTATCTTTGTCAATACATTTCTTCTTATTTTTCTACTTCCGTTACTTTAATAATCTCTCATATTCAACTCCTCATTATTGACTCCAGTATTGTATGGACTAATTTGGTAATTTAGTCTTCTACATGCTCTACAACATCCGATCTTGTCCACAAAGTTTTGACAAAAAGATATCACTATACAAAAACATATAAACTTTAGTTTGTACTAGATGTCTACTCATATTTTTCATGCTACTATTTCTTAATTAAATTCTATCAAGTAAGACATTCTACTTCGATAAGTCGACGACCGTTTAAAAAATTACCCTTTTTATCCATTCCTGCTTATATCTCAAAATCTTGTCTGTTTTATGTACTCATTTTCATTATGAAAAGTAGCAAGTGGAACATACGATCAATTTACATTTGAAATAGTCACAGAATATATGGGAATCTTCATCTTTCTAACTAGCACAATATCATAGCAACCAATACAAAAAAATGAGGGACGAAATTCGTTCCCTCATTAATGTCATTTCATTACTAATAATCAGTTACAACTCTTATTTATCAGTAAATTTGCGTTTGATGATAATTGCGCCTGACAAGATTACTACACCTGCAAATACAAGTGCTGCTCCAGTAGCTTCACCTGTAAACGGAAGACCTGGTTCGTCTTCAGTTGTAGATGTTGAACCAGGATTTTCTGGTTCACCAGGTGTTGTAGTTGTGGTTGCTTTTGGAGTTACATTTGTTGACTCTGTTGTTGTAGTCGCTGCAGTTGTTGAAGCTGTCGTTGACTCTGTTGTTGTAGTTGCTGCAGTTGTTGAGCCTGTTGTTGACTCTGTTGTTGTAGTTGCTGCAGTTGTTGAGCCTGTCGTTGACTCTGTTGTTGTAGTTGCTGCAGTTGTTGAGCCTGTTGTTGACTC
>OGTC01000025.1_pt1 | contig 137518 bp, 77 predicted proteins | sample 1574531 | NCBI WGS metagenome assembly OGTC01 (sample SAMN03295859, study PRJEB24534) | human gut metagenome | isolation source: fecal sample 2 from infant 9 | host: Homo sapiens | place: USA: Pittsburgh, PA | collected 2014-07 | reverse complement strand
CCCTTTTCCACATAGAATTTTTTTTTTCTTTTATTTTTCTTTTTCTTTCAAATTTAGCAACCAACGAAACAGTACATCACAAGCATACTATATACGAATATCAGGCCAGTCATAGAACAGACAACAACTGTCACGTCACTACCACCACTGCTCAACCACCACAATCATATTTCAATAAGCAAGCCTCTCTACCAAATAGATATAATTGTATCATCTGATCAAAAAGACTATAAGAACAAAACAAAACAAAAAAAAAAAAATTAGCAAAGTTTATCAACCACCAATTTATTAGCAGCTTCCAACTCACCAACTACTGTATATTATGCCCAGTGATATAACTTATCACCAGCACAATCACCAAGATCAGTTTAATAAACCACCGACACCACTTCAACAACAGCAACCATCACCACCACTGCATGCACAAGCACCACCAGGAGCACCACCAGCACCACCAGGAGCACCAGCACCACCAGGAGTACCAGCAGTCGATGACTCTGCTTCAACTCCCACATCTATTGATCCACTAGACACAACCAACAACCACAACAGTAGTAACAATGACCATTTTGTATCCACTCCACGCTCTTCTGCACCTATCTCAACAGCTAATCTTCGACAATCGAGTGCCACCATGGGTGGTTCTAATCAATCAAACCTACCGACACTACACAAGTACTCAAGGAGAGTATCATTTAACAACTTGAATCCCGTCGATGATGGTGATTTCTTGTACAATCGTCCCATTTATAACCAGGTGGGTAATACTACCGCCAGTGGCAAACACTATGCATCCTATTCAGGTCCATCTAGCACATCAACTACTGCTGGTGGCAGTGGTGGCTCAGACGCAACATCTCCTTTGTTTGCTCCAGCACAGCTTGGCTCTGGTAACAATGACAATTATCGTTACGGCTCCTCCCCCACGCGTCAGTCGTCTTTCCCATTTGCCAATTTACCAAAAGTTCCCAACTTTGATGTCATTAGTCAATCACCTGGCTACTACAGCTCACAACAGCAACAACGTAAAAGAAGACTAAAATTACCCAATCCGCCTGCAAAATCAATTCTCAAGAATAAAGTTTCACAGCAACAATTGGATTACAACTACAGATTTGGAGGAAATATCGAGGATGCTACTATAAATTATCATCAAGAGGAGGAAGACGCACATGCAGAAGAGGAAGAAGAAGGGGAACAAGAGGTGAGAGGGGAAGAGAATGATCCTTCTGGTAAGGATACAGAGCAACCGCAACGAAGGAAATCATATGCTGGCATGACCAATGAAGAGCTACTAGCTCTTGACCCTCAATTTAACATGAAGCCGAAAACCTCAAATTTCGATGCATTTAAATTTGATAATCAAAAAATCTACTATACTAATCGGAGGTCGTCAACTTCTGGTGTATCGGCATTGGAAAAATTACAAGCACAACAACAACAGCAGTACCCTTCATCGAATGAAAACAATTATCGATCAATTGCTGTTACTGTACAGCATGATGATTATGATGAAATTGAATTGAGACGAACATTGTTGACGACAATTTCTGGAAGAAAACATTCGTGGAATTCACTTGATTGGTTATTGCAGATTGATGACTCAATATTGAATCAAAATCAACTGATTTTACATGATGGTGATTATTTGATTGTTGCCAGTTTTATTCCTCATAAATTTATCAAAGATTACAATGCCAAAAGAAGGAAACAGAGTTGTGATGAATATTTAAAATCCAAGTGCTTTAATTTACTCGAGTACCTCAAGTTTAACCTTGCTCAGTTGAATGTACGTATCAAAATGACGGTTGAATTTGTTGTAGAAAATGGATTGGAAACTGTTGAACAACATGGTAATGAATTTGGATCAAAGTTTATGTTGAACAAATTGGTGAAGCAATACCATCCCAATGTATTCATTGTTGGGATTAAATCTTCAAATTTGAACTTTAAATACAAGATTAAAAAGAATAGTGAACGGAGCTATTTGGTCAAGTATTCGTCGTTTATTGTCAAACATGCTGGAATTCCGGTTGTTTTGGTTAGCAATCTGTCAAAGTATCCATCGCACGAGCATACAAGGCAATTGCAGACGCAGCAACAGCAGCAGCAACAGCAGCAGCAACACACAAAATCACTGGTTCCTAAGATTACATTTAGTGATGATTTGGTTGCAGTTGGCACAAATTCTAGTTCATCTATTGAGTCCGTTGAGTCATTTGTTCCTCAAACCATACCAACAGATGAGCTGGGCAACACTGGTGTAATTATCGACACATCCATTCCTTACAACTCAATGGAAAAATATCACAGTTGGCTCTCATCCATTTCGGATAAATCATTTAATGATTCAGTCAATTACCTCCAGGCCATTCATTCGAAAGATGATTCCATAAAAATTGATGGCAAGATTCATCAAATTTACAAATCTCAACTGCAATTTAGCTCATTAGGAGCCACATCAACCAATGGATCATCCATCAGCAGTCGAAATGGCTCAGTTGCATCTGATGGCTCAGGGGGTGTAGGTGGTGGTGTGGGAGGTAATGAAAATGTGTATCGTGTTAAATCCTTAATTTCAATTGAGGATGACGAAGATGCAAAACGGAGGAAAGAAATGAGACAGAAACGAAGAGCTAGCGGATCCAATGGTACAAGTGGCTCCAGTGGAGGAATCCTTTCAAGTATGAAGAGTAATGACTCTGGTGGATCAAGTGGTAACGAAACCAAGGGTAAAAAGTCGTTTTGGAGAAAGATTGGTTTCAAGAAGGGATAGTTGTGGGAGGAGTTACGTAGGATGTATCAGGATGTATCAGCTTTTCTTTTTCAATGGTGCATTTATATTTCAATTCTTTTATATAATGGTTATAGCTTTATTTCAATTACACTTTTTATACAATTTTGTTGTTTTTTTTTATACATTTGCAAAAGGAAAAAAGGAACTCTCATTTTGGTTTGAGAAATCGCAAAAATGTCAAAAGAGAGACAAAATTTTTGAACAACAGCAGCTTCTCACAACCCATTTCACAACACATCACACGCCACACCAATGATACGACCAACAAGAATATTATTTCAACAAATCAGGAATCACAATAGTCACCACAACTCCACCAACATAGCCAAAGCAATACTTGGAGATGCCATTACTGATAAATCACAATTGCGACAATTGATGCAAGATAAAACATGGTCAATTAAGCAATTACTAAAACAACGAGCTATCAAATTACATAATCAAGAACTGCAGAATTCAAACGGAGACAATGGGAACACTGGTGGCTCTTCTGATGGATCTGACGATGGTGGTGGGTCTGAGATTACTGATGATTTGATTGTGAAAATCATTGGTCTTTCAGGATTCGAGAACCCAGGATTGAACTCAGCCCGATTCGATGAGTTGAGACATGCTTTCAAGTTACAAAAGACGTTTCTTGATCATTTATACGACGAGACTACCACCTCCACGGGTCCTACCAGAATAGAAAACAAGTTGCAAGATAACGACAATGAGTCAACGACTTGTGTCATGGAAGAAGAAGAAACTGCTACTGCTGCTGCTGCTGCTGCTGCTACCGCATCTGGTGCTTTATCTACTGGGACTGGCAACGATATTCAATTTCGATTAGTTGCTAGTGATCATTTACCTACTGAACCGATTACATTGACGGCATTGTTGCATAGTATTGATGAGTTGAGTAGTCAAGTTGATCCAGAAAAGGGTGAGTTGGGGTTTGATTTGAGTAGGCTTCGGAGTACGAATGGGAGGGAAAACACAAGTCAATGAGTGTAATAAAATGTGTATTCAGGGGTTCAATCTAATTTTAGCCCTGATTTGTAATTTGTTCGCCGACCTCCGCAATTTACACAAAATCTGTTTTTATTTAAGGACTCTTTTTTTTCTCACGGAACTTTAATTTTATATTTTTTTTTTTTTTTTTTTCAATGACAAATTGTTCCAAAAGTCAGGCTTTGCAATTGTGATAGTGACAAGTAACAAAAGAACAGCCTTGCTTCGAAACCAGACTACATTCTGTAATAGAACACAAATCTTACCGGAAATGAGTCCAAATACTAAAGGCACTGCCAACTCGGCCGAAGATGAGGCACCACCTCCATACGAAGAAGCAGTCAAGACTGGGATCCCAGTACAACAACCATCTACAGGAACTAGTTCAAGCTCAACATCTCGCCCCGCGGCACCTCGTCCGCAACAGTATTTCCATACAAACACGCAATCACACACGCTGTCGCACACACAATCACACTCGTTGCATTCATACAACCATTCACCTGCGCCTGCGCCTCCTCGTCCAGGAACAAGTTCAGGGTCGAGCTCAATTGCATCTGGTCTTCCATTCAAATACCCCAAGGGGTTTCATTGTCGGAAATGCAACAATACCGGCTACAAGCTCAAAAACGGCAAGACATGTAAAGATTGCTGGGAAAGATTCAGTCCCCGAAACACCAGCAATTCCGTCAATTACAATTTCCAACCACAATACTTTGGATCCACGACATTTATCCCTTACGGCAGTGCACCTGTACCCAACCCACATCCAGGGGGGAGAGCTGGTGGCAGCGGGAGCTTTTTCAGCACAGCTTCTACGGTTCCGTTGCGTGTTCCACCAGGTGATCCGAGGTTAGGTGGTGTGCTTTGTGGTCGATGTAGAGGTTCAGGAATGGTTCGGTTTTTGTTGGATATGGAATTGTGTCCTGTTTGCTCTGGGTTGGGCAGAGTGGTCAATGTTCCTGCTATGCCGCATCCGCCACCCCCGCCACAACAACAAGCTTATAACCATTATTATGGAGATCGAAAGAGGTAAAGTCGAGAAGAGAAGGAGACAGAGTTTGGCGAGTTTGTAACCTGCTTTGACAGTTCAATTCTGAGAGGGGGCGGGCGGTTTGTCTTTCGTTTCATTTACTTTCATTTGGTTGTCTTTTTTTTTTTTTTTTTTTCTTTTTGAATATATAATTCACATATTTGCACATGTGTAGGTAAAGTTTAGTAGTACAATATTTCAATGCCTCTTTATTTAGTTATAATTTGATGGGTATTTGAAATCAGCCAATTCATAGAAATTCTCTTTAACATTTCTAATTGAAACAAATCTCGACAAGATATTGGCACTACCGGCTTTATCATTAGTTCCCGAGGCTCTAGCACCACCAAACCATTGTTGTCCAACAACAGCACCAGTTGATTTATCATTAATGTAGAAATTTCCAGCTGCGTATCTCAATTTCTCTTCAGCTAATCTAATGGCTTGTCTATCTCTAGCGAAAACAGATCCTGTTAAACCATATTTTGTTGCTGAATCAATAGATTTGATAATGGATTCGTATTCAGCATCTGGGTATACATAAACAGTTAAAATTGGCCCAAAGAATTCCTTGGTCAAGTATTCGTGGGCGGGATTTGTGGTTTTGATCAATGTTGGTTGAACATAGAATCCTTTACTGGAATCATATGATCCACCAGTGATAATTTCCAATTCTGGGTCAGATTTGGCATCGTCAATGGCCTTGGCCAATTTTTGGAATGATTGTTCATGAATAACTGGTCCCATAAACGCATTCAATGAATTGGAATCAGAAGTATTGCCAATGGTGATTTGTTCAATTTGCGCCGACAAGATATCTTTAAACTCGGGCCAAATTGATTCTGGTACGTACAACCTTGAAGTGGCTGAACATTTCTGTCCTTGGTATTCAAAAGCACCTCTCAACGTAGACAAGACTGAGTGGTTTAATGACGCACTTGGATGAATCAAATGGAAGTTTTTACCACCAGTTTCTCCCACAATTCTTGGGAAATCCTTGTATTTATCATTTGACACATTTTCACTAATTTGACGATACAATTTCTTAAACACATCAGTTGAACCAGTGAAATGCAATGCAGCAAAATCACGATCATTCAATACAACATCAGTAACTTCAACTGGATCTCCAGGGATAAAGTTAATGACTCCCTTTGGCAAACCAGCTTCTTCCAATATGGTCAACAACAAATAATTTGACAATGCTGCAGTTGCTGATGGTTTCCAAACAACGGTGTTTCCCATCAATGCTGGTGCGCCCACCAAATTGGCGGCAATAGCGGTGAAATTGAACGGAGTAACAGCATAAACAAAACCTTCCAATGGCCTATACTCAGCACGATTCCAAACACCAGGGGCTGTTTGCAAAGGTTGTTGGCCATACAAATCCTCAGCATATTTGACATTAAATTTGAAAAAATCAATCAATTCCGCAACACAATCAATTTCAGCTTGGTAAACATTTTTGCCCTGTCCCAACATTGTCGCTGCCAACATGTCATATCTATATTTAGTTGAAATCAAATCTGCAGCTTTAAGGAAAATAGCAGCTCTATCGCTCCAAGGTGTATTGGCCCATGACTCCTTAGCTGCTTTAGCAGCCTTGATAGCAGCCTGTACATCTTGCACTGTAGCTTGCGAGACATCAGCTAAATTTTGTGAATGGTTAGCTGGATTCAATTGTGGCTTTGTTTCCTCACGATATATTTTTTGACCACCAACAACCAAAGGAACTTTCAAACTAGCCTCATCAGTGAATTTGGTAATTGAAGCACGCAATAAGTCCCAATCTTTCACATCATTGAAACCAAATGATTTCACTGGTTCGTTTTGCAAGTTAGGCGGGGTTTTGACATGAGCTAATTGAGAAATGGCTCTGAAGGATACCAAAGATCTGGGAAGTTGAGCTCGGAGTACACAAGGAGTGGATGCTGATTTAATTGATTGTAAACTTTGTCTAAGGACTAAACGTGATGATGATCTCAACATTATAGTGTGCTTTGATTAGATGTGATATGGACAAGTGGGAAGAAAGTAGGTCCTGGAAGAAGGAATAAACAAAAGATGGGAAAGCTTAGGTTTATAGATCTATTTGAATGGAGGAGGATCGATGAGGAGAAAAATGATGATTTCGGAATTTTGAAAATGTGATTACACAAAACTACCAAAATTGGCAAAGAGAAGCGAAGAAGGAAAAAAGAATACATATGGAATGCAAAAGCGAACACTGAATCCAATAAGACGAGACGCTTGATAGGAAAGCAGTTATGCTAGCAAACGCAACGAAAGACCCCTACTTATAATACCTACCTAAAAGATAATCATTGTGTTATACCCGCACGCGCGTTCTCTTTGAGTGTAGAAGTTGCAACAAAGAAGGGGACCAATTAATAATAGGGCGATGTTATATATATATATATATGCTTCAGTAACTATAATGGGAATCAAAGGACAGAAAGAGTTGGTTGTTACATTTTTTTTTGAGCTAGGGAAACAATGTTGATATGCAATGGCAGTTTTAATCATGACCACTAGGTGCCTTTAATTTAGCCTTGCCATTTCAGTTGATATACAGTTGCCGTTGTAGACTTTGCTGTGGAATCGTCTTGGGGTATATTTTCTCTTCTCCACAAGAGCAATCCATATTAAATTTGACAACGATCACCTCACATCTACACTTATTTGCTCGAAATTTACACACAAATCATAGACTAAAACATAAGCTTATTCCGTAGCACTATTAGGAGTTCTCTCTCAAACACTCTGCTCTACCTTGTCTAGCTCTTACCATGCCCAATTGAATTCAGCACTTGTCTTAAAAATTGCCAAAACCCGTTTGCTCTGTTACAATTCTCATCTTCACGGTTGCTGTGATTAGCTAATACATGCACAGGTGCTGTATTGGTTGCAATTCCAACTGCAGTTTCAATTACTCCTTCTTCTGTTTAAGCTTCTTCAACTGCGATTTCGCTGTGATTAATCCGGACAATGCGCCCAATACATTCATTTTGTTTTCGCGGCAATACCCCAGGTATTCATCAACCCATCAGTTGATGGATGCCACCGGAAAGCTGAAAAACGAGCCTTAAAGGATCTTCAACCTCTCTCGAGCTCTCTGGGTTTAGCAAGAAAACTCTCCTCTTCGTCTAGCGAACAATCTCCCCGTAAATAAGGCTCCGATCCGACCAATATGTGTTTCCAATGTTGGACAAGGATAATAGAATGGTGTTGTGATTCTTTGGATGATTTAGTTTTTTGTGAGCCCTGAAGCTTGTAGGAAGCCTTATGCGCAAGCACTAGTGCTCAAATGGTTGGTCATTTTAGATGAGAATATGATAATACAACTTTCTTTTGACCTCTGTGTAGACGATTGAGTGTAGTGGAGCAAGATTCAAAACTTGGCGTTGGTTCACGTGTTGCAAGATAAGGTCAAGGATACCAGAGTGTAGATCAATTATCAAAAACATGATGAGGTGGCAATGAGGATGATAGCATGGACTTTGAAGCAAATGAATAATTGCAATTTGAAGATTGTTCAACTTTTCTAAATGCTGTGGCTTTATGTTACTGTGTGCAAATCTATGATTGTATAGGTTGCAAAATTTGTAATTTTGCAAGTCCAAAACGAAGCTTTATATGCAGAACCAAACGAATGCGAAGCGAGATCCAAGTGGCTCCATTGTGCGATTAATAATGAGACAAGTTTTCAATGAGGTGGTTTGAAAACTAGTTTGAAATGGTAAGGGTGGCCCATTGAAAGATATATTGCGTGAGATATGGACGTGTGATGCCATGGAATGGCAAGAAGTGGTGTCAACAGAAGATATTATGAAATTGAAGTATGATTGACAATCTGGGGACTAGAATATGAGTAAAGGGTCTCCATAATAGCCACGTAAAAGAGATTGATTAGACAAAACAGACAATAATAATACAAAAACAAAGGAAATACATTCTTTGAGGGCATAATACGACAACATCTCACACGACGCAACGGACTGACAAATACATGATACTAAAGACACAAGAACCACAGATTAGAAGCATAGTGTACAGCATCAAACAAATTTCTTGGTGAACAAGGTGAGATTTTATGATCTGAGTATTCGTTTTTCAAGCTCATCCAATCTCGTTTCGTATCTGCTGCAATTTTCCTCAAAGGTTTCCTTCAGCGTTTCCAAGCTACGATTCAACGAATTTAACGATTTATCCCACTCCCGGATATCTTGTCCCAAGTCGCCTATAAGTTGATTCAAGTTGGTTGCAAAGTTTAACGATTCTTCCAATTCATTATGTATTCCACTTAAGCCTTTGATTCTCTCCAATATTGTTGGAGCTACAGTACAATAAGTTTTCAAATCGGGTAAGATATTATATAGCTCATCTATCTTCTCATTTTTGGGGACTGGCACATCCTCCCATCCAAATAATCGTTTATTCAATTCTAATTTCTCCATTTCCTTCCCAGTTGTTTCAATTTTGGACTTGATGGAATCGGCATTGTGTTCAGCATGATTTATAATATCTAGTTTTCTAATTATCTCGTTGATTGAGTGTTGAAGTGGCCGTGATTGTCGATGGTCTGTGCCCAATTGCGTTTCAAGTCGGTTCAACTTATTCTCTAGATTGACAAATTTGGCAATTTGTTGTGATGTGGCATGAACTGGTTCAGGTGGTGGTATCAATATCTCATCGATTTTGAGTTCCTCTTCAGTGGGGAATTTTCGTTGACTCGGCGATGCATTCAATGCATTGAATGCTGATAGTAACTCATCAGCATCGGAACACTCGGGCCCTTCTTCTTGTTGTATCTCCTCTAATTCTCGTTTTATCCTCGTCAACTTTTCCATCTTAGTCTCCTTCTTTTCCCCAACTTGAAACCCACGTTGGTTTAGTAGATTGCCAGAGAAGTCATATTCCTTGTCGGTTATTTCAATGTCGACAAATTGAGCTTGTAATGGTTCTAGATTGATATCTGGTGGCGCTTGCTCTTGCCTCTCCTCATCAGTAGGATTCTCATTTTCGACATCTGATGATTCATAGATTTCTTGACTATCGATGTCGATGCCAGGTAAATCTCCAAACTTGTTCATTTGTACGGTCTGTATATGCTCCGTTGTTGACACACGTCTTCGATCTAACGCGTTTATATGTTTATTGAGTTACTTTGTTACACAAAAAAATTGGTTCGCTTTCTCTCTCTATTTGGTCACTATTTGCACTACATCTTCATCATGAACAGGATGATTCAACCCACATTTCTGCGGCGAATGTTTAGCACTTGACCCCCAAACTAATGCATATTTAAACTGATTCTTCATATCTCGATGAATTGAGTCACAAACTTCTAAAATTGTACTCTTATTTCTCACAACCATTGGTTCATCAAGATTAGGTAAAATACCTCTTCGCTTAGTATATAATCTTAATAAATCCAATTGACGCCATATCTCTTCTTTTAAATCATCAATTCCCAAATCCAATTCACATGACATCACCACCGTGTTTGGTTCTCGCGCTAATCTATCACATTCTTCTAAGCTGACGGCATCAATCTTGTTATAAACATAAAGACATTTGATATATGTGACATGTTGTTCATTGATAACGTCAATGAAATCATCAACTGTGACGTTTTCATCTCTAATCAAAACATGGGCATTTAAAATTTTGTAATCCTTCAACAATGCAGTAACGATCTTCTCGTCGAGGTATTTTGGTGGAATAATGGAGTTCATCTTGACCCCGCCGGTCTTTTTCAAGGTGATTGTAACATTTGGCTTGGTTTTGTTCAATCGAATTCCCATGGACTCCAATTCATTTTCCAATATCTGTCTCTGATCCTCACTTTTCGTGGCATCCAAGACCATCAAAATCAAATCTGAGGTTCTTGATACGGCAATCACTTGGCGCCCTCTACCTTTACCTTGAGATGCAGCTTTTATAATACCTGGTAAATCAACAATCTGCACTTCAGCTCCATTGTATTCCAATATACCACCTACCGATGTCAATGTTGTGAATTCATAATTTGCTGCTTCCGATTTCGTGTTGGTGACTTTTGATAAAAACGAGGATTTACCCACTGAGGGGAAACCAATTAATGAAACACGAGCATCCCCGGCCTTGGCAACTTCGAATCCTTGCCCACCTCCAGATGAACCTTGTCCAGGTTGTGGTTCTAATAACTCTCTACGATACCTTGCTAATTTACCTTTTAAAAGACCAATGTGATACTCCGTAGCCTTGTTTTTTTGCGTACGTGAAAGCTCTTCCTGAATTTGAGCAATCTTTTCTAGTATTCCCATGGCTAAATTTGATTAATGGAGAAGGAGTAGTTAGTGATGGTGTTGTTCAGTTGGTAACTCTAAGATTTTTGCAAAGTTTGTTCTTTTTAGCTTTGTGTTGAAGTGTACCATACAAAATTTATTTTTCCAAAACCCTATCCCATCTCATCGAGCATATTATTCCACCCAGTTGAAGCCATGCCTAAAACAAAGAAACTCCACAGAGTTAACAGATCCAGTCCGATAGAAGTATCCAAAGCAATAAACACAGGATCATCAGCCAAACTCAAAAAGAAAATCCGAGACATTGAAAGACTCCTAACCAAGAATGATAAGTTACCATCAGACAAGAAGATTGAATATGAACGAGCTCTTAAAGGTCTTAAAGTAGAGCTACAAAACTCACAAACTGTTCTCAAAACTAAACAAAATGCCACCAAGTATCACATGGTTCGTTTCTTTGAAAGAAAGAAAGCTATAAGGAAATTGAAGCAACTGCGCAAAGCATTTGAAGAGGTTCAAAAGACAGAAGTACGGAAAGATATTAAAAAGGCAAGAAAACAATTGAAGCATGGTGAAATTGATTTAATGTACGTTTTGCTTTTTCCCAAGTCAGAGAAGTATATATCATTATACCCTAGTGCCAATGATGAAGATTTATCTGATCCTAATGTCAAGATTGGATTACGCAAGACCGAGGCAAGGAGATTGGAGTTTAGAAAAGAAGTGGAAAAGATGATGGAGGAAGGTAAGGTGCCGTTTACAGTAGATGACATATTAAGTGGCAAGAAAGTCAACACTGATGTTGGTGCTAATGCTAGAGTTGCGCCTGCCGAAGAAATTGATGCACCAGAGCAAAAAGAACCTGAATCACAAGAAGATGATTTCTTTGAGTAGTAGTCTGTCTCATTGATTTGTGTAGCTGATTCTATAAAAGGACCGTCTTTATATCGTATTCGATATCCATTGCATCATTCACACAGGATATAGTCACACTCTTGCCAAACAAGTCGTCTGGTATTTCCACTTCACAAGAAACCACCCCCTTTTTCAGTTTAAGTCTTGGAGAAGCTCTCTTCAACAAAAGCAATTCCTTATCATCGTGAATAATGACAAACCAAGATTCTCTTTGTGGTTTGGGGAAATAGGGACAATAGACTTTGAATTGATCAGTAAGTGGGTGATTGTTATGAACTAACATCACTCGAGCAAGTGCTGGCTCAGTTTGCTTGAACTGAAGATCTCCTGTTGGTAAATGCGATGCCACATTGACAAATTGTTTTCTGGCTTCTTCATTTGTAGCTGCTAATGTTCTCGCATCCGTCTTTTCTTTACAAACACCAAGCTTCTCTGCGGTTTGGAACAAGTGACCTTTGTTCATTGACCCAAGTTTCTTCAAAGTGACACCGTTCTCTACTTCAGGGTCTTTTACGGTAAGACTCAATCCAGGCAATGTACTCACTGGATCATCATCGTACCAGCATCTCTGTTTTATACACTGCATCAATTGAACAAATGTCAATACAGCTTTCAAGAATCCCATTTCAGCAGCTGCGTCGATATAAGCTTGCAATATACGCAATGCCTGGTCCAATATTGACACAGTATCCTGACTATAATCAGCAATTGGCAACTCATCCCTACTCATGAACGCCTGCAACAACAAATATGCCTTGACATGAGGGTCCCAAATAAATTCACGTTCAAGATCTTCAGCAGGGTATCTCATGGCAAGCGATAGCTCCATATTGATCAATTCTTCACCATGTCGTGTTGCCAATTCATCATATTCAGTAGCTTCACACAACAACTTCAAAGCATCTCTAAAACTAAATTCTGGTTTGATCTTGTTGACAAAGTTACGCATTGTCAAATGGGAAAGATAATAATACGACGAAATATGCAAAAATGAGGTTGGGTGTAAATCCTCAGTGCCACCGGTGTAAACACACTTGGATTTCACCAAACTGTCAATGCTTTTGTCAATAAGACCTGCCAAATACTGTGAAATACCGTACTGCGAAACATCCTCAATCCCATAATATGTAGGATTGTTATGAGCTCTTCTGTATAGAAAAGTCCAGGTCAAGAAATCCATTGCTTCTTGCCTTGTTTTTATTGTCCCTGCAGAAATCTCGGCACCAATATGGTTATCCAACACTTTATGTAACGATGATTCAACGGGGAATCCCAAATTCAAAAAATGTTTGTAGAATATCTTTTTCGATTCCTTGGTGTATACTATGGCAGTACCACTTGTGTCAAAAGCCGGTCTTCCTGCACGTCCCATCATTTGGAGAATATCCGTCAAGTCCATATCTCTATATCCTTCGATTTTGGCATCAAAGAATTGAGTACCCTTGACAATGACAAGATGCGCTGGTAAATTGACACCCCATGCCAAAGTAGAAGTGGCAATCAAAATTTGGATCTTTCCCGATTCAAACAATTTGTGTGAAATTTGACGATCAGATTCAACTAAACCAGCATGATGCAACCCCATTCCAAATTGTAATGAAAGTTTCAAAGTTTCATCTTTGACTTTCTCCAATACATCTTCCAATTCGAAATCTGACATGTTCAAGAACCTTCTAGGGTTAGATTCCATCCCACATAGGTGAATCAAATCCAATGCGGTCAATCTTGTTTGACGACGAGATGCAACAAAGATCAATACGGGTTTCTCAGGAGAGTGCTGCTTAATTGCTAAAAATGCTGGCTTATTCATCGTCTTCATTAAGGGACAAAACGCCAAATTATCGGGGAAACCATCAATATACATTTGTAGCGGAACTGGACGCACCGATTGTGGGAAATTGAAAAGTCCATTTCTGACACCTAACCAACCAGCCATATCAAAAGCGTTTGAGACCGCAGTTGACATTCCAAGTAGCCTAATTGGCTGCTTGGTTTGAGATGAGATATAATTGACACGACTTACAATCATTTCCAAAATAGGACCACGATCACTTGCTAAAAGATGTATTTCATCCATAATGACGAGCGACACTTTTTGAACAAACGTTCTTGTTTGCCAATTACGTGAAATACCATCGAATTTTTCCGGCGTTGTTATAATTATGTCTGCTTCCTTGACTTCATCGACACTAGGTAAAGAATCACCAGTCAATTCTACCAATTTATGTGTACTATTCTTTGAAATTCTTGCTCTCCAATCATCAACTCTTTCACGAACCAAAGCCTTCATGGGAGCGATGTAAACCACCTTGGAAGAAGGAAATTCATTGAATGCGTGCCAAATGGCCAATTCTGCCACTAATGTCTTTCCCGACCCCGTAGGTGAACCCACAAAAGCACTTTCGTTCGTATTGTACAAGGTATGAAAAACCATTGTTTGCATTGGATTGAAATATTTGAATTTGGGAGAGTAAATCTTTTCAATTTCTGGATTCTTTAATGCAGTAACTGGCAAAGGTTGTAATCGTAAAAGTTCAGTCTTCATCGTTTCATTTTGAGGTCTGATCAAATGCTGGAATGAGACTGGATGGATTGTCTCAGAACCAATCCATGAATCGGATACGATTCTGATAATAACTTGTGGGGGTAACGGATCCGACAACGGAATCATAAAGTCCATTTCATGAGGATTATTCAACTGCCTTTTGTGCAAAATGAATTTTTCCACATGAAGAACATTGAAACTATCTGACTCTTCAACACTTAGCCAAAAGTACTGTGCTTGCCCATGAATCTTATCATCCCATACGAAATCCGGTTGAAGTACAATATGAATCCTCATGACATTTGTTGTGATGGGAAAAATTTCCGAATCAAGCTCAATATAAGGAAACTTGCCCACAAGCTTGTACAATGTATTTCCCATCAGTCTATTATGCACCATATCACCCAATTCAGCTGGCTCCATATCTCGAAGCATTTCCATGGATGGATTCTTTGATCGGATATTTCTCAAAACCGGTTCAGGTAAGTCAAACTGCATCATCGGATGCTCAAACGACCATATACGTCGATCAATGGACTTGCACAAGGACAACATTATATTCATCAATTTACTCCACCTTCTATTCATGGCAATCAAGAACAAAGAACGACATATTCTTGCTGAGTTTTGAGCAACATAATTGGAGTCAGAAATCAATGCTGATTCTCTTATATTTGCTTGCGAAATGAATGCTTGAAGTAGGATATTTGTCTTGCCTTGCGGGGTATCCACATTGGCTCCAATTTGACAAGGCGAGTCATCCTCCATTAATTGTTTCAATTCTTTAGCTTCTTCTTCTCGAAACTTGATACTGTCAAATTCGCTACTCATACTTATCATGGACAATATATCTGCTTCTGTTGCCAAAGGATTCACCATTTGGTTGAAAATTTCCACTGAATTACTAAGCAAGTAAAAGTCTGAAGCTATTCTTCCTAAATCTTTTGGCATAAAAGATCCAGTTTCATCATCATACACTATCATTTGTAACCCATGAAGTCTTTTTGCACTCGACACAATCAATTCTCGTCTTTTGTTTATTAGAAGCGGATCATCTTGAATTTCCTGCCATGACATTCCATAGGCGAATGGATTTTTTTTCATTCTGGTGATCATATAAGTGTAACCAAGCCATTGTACACCCTCATCAACATTAGTCACCGTGCCCAACGAAATCTCAGCATTCAAATTATCAATCAATTTTTCCTTCAATTTTGATTCAATTGGATGTTGCTGAGTCAACAATGCAACATAATGATCAAGTTTGTCACTGGTGGTGCACAAAATACCAGTTCCAAAATTTTCGTACTGGGGCCTACCAGCACGTCCAAAAATTTGAATAACATCGGAAATACCCAAATCGGTGAATCCACCTTCTTTTGGATTGTAAACTTGCGTGCCCTTGATGATGACAACAGCGGCTGGCAAATTTACACCCCAGGCCAAAGTCGAGGTACAACATAGTACCTTTATAGCACCATTTTCAAACATGCGTTCTGTCAAATTTCGATCACTACGAAGCATACCCGCATTATGAGTTCCAAACCCATGTGGGAATAGCTCCCTCAACTCTTTACTTCTATTCTTTTGTGACGCCTCCCGTTTATACTTTTCGTAATATTCACTTTCAGTACAGTCAAACATACCCAATTCGTTACGATCCTGTGCCATTGAGATAAACGTTCTCGCAGTATTGACAGTTTCCTTTCGTGAGTGCACAAACACCATAACTTGTAATCCTTGGCTGACATACTCTGAAAGTTTTTCATACGAAATCTTATCCAAGTTTTCTCTTGCAGTTTTGGAACCTGCTTTACCGCGAACACCCAACACTTGCTGTTGTAAAGGGATTGGTCTAAATGACTGATCAAAGTAAAACATCCCCACATTTCTATTTACTCCAAGAAAGTCGGCAACATCCATATAGTTGGGCAAGGTGGCGGACAATCCAACAACTCTAATCATCAGTTGTGTGCTTTCAACTTGTCTCAAGGTACGTGCAACTAATGTCTCTATAACTGAACCACGATCTTCGTGTAAAAGGTGTACCTCATCAATGATTAGTAGTTTAACCTTTGACACCAACTCACTATCACCCGTCAGTTTTCTTGTAACAACATCCCATTTTTCTGGGGTAGTTACAATGATCTGGGTTGCTATTATTTCTTGTCTCGTTAATTGCATATCACCTGTCAATTCTCGTACTTTAATACCTAGCCATTGAAGCTTCTTCGAATATTTTTCAACAATTTCTGCCGCTAAAGCTTTCAATGGTGCAACATATACAATCTTAAACTCATCGTAGTCAATGTCAACTGTGACTTCGTTGTCGTTGCCCACGGTCTCAGTAACAAATTGTCCAATCGTGTGTAGGATTGTTAACAAAGCGACATCCGTTTTACCGGCACCAGTAGGCGCACAAATAAGCATGTTCTCATTACTGTTGTATGCCACAGGGTACACCAAACTTTGAACCTTGTTTAACGACTTGTAGTTTTTAAAAGTTCCTTGGCATAGAAAATCTAAATCTTTGACTTTTACAAGTTGTTTTTCAGAAATCCATTTGTTCGGCAGTTCTTCGGGGTACGGTATAATTAGCTCTTCGTTCAAGGGATATGACATTCTCGTTGTTCCCTTTGGAAGGGCAAATTTTCCTCCAGTGATGGCTGCAATATTCACAGTATCTTGATTTTTATATACGTGGGGATACTTTTGAAACTCCGATTTTGGTAAAATTTGCTGATTGGCGTTCCGTTTTTGATTCTCAATTAACAATTGTGCTCTATCCTGGGCAGAGAGTAAGCCACTTTTGCGTGCCTCTGCAAAAGCTCGCTTATTTTGGACTATCTTTGAAATCAAGTTAAATTCGTCAAAACCTAAAATATCAAAAAGTGAAGATTGAAGTTGTTCGTCACTAGATGAGTCGGCAACCAAGGACTGGATAAGGGTGAATGTTTCCAATTCATCTTGACCCCTTTCTAAACTTATTCTTCCACACTCATCTTGAATCTGCTTCAAAATCTGGGTATCATTAGACAGAGATCCCTCTATCATACGTTTGAAAGATTTGGTAGAGATTCCTTCAAATCTAGATAGAATTGTTTCGATTGGTGTGTATTTGCCGTACTCATTGTCCATAGCTGGTACCTTCTGTGGTTGCTGGGACAACATTCGTTGTTGAAGCGAGTCAACCATGGGTTGCATGGCCAGCATATATGATTTTGTAGATGATACTGTATACCCAGACATTTTTATAGCTTTTTAATGATGGGTTGGTGTGTGTGAGAGTGTGAGTGTGTGAAAGAATTAATGAATGTATCGAAATTTTATAGAAAGGTGCCTCTTTGGTTGTGGTGAAAAATTAGATTTGTGCTTCTTTTGTGTCACGTATTGTATGCATCTTTTGTTTGTTTTGTTTATACCAAATGAGTACAAATAGCAGTATGACTAACACATGGGTCAAACCTATTGTTTTATAAAACAGATGGGATAAGGTTCTCCTGGAACAAAAAGTGGAACAATTTGTGTCTGAGAGGGACTCTATATCAATTCATAATACAAAAGTTGTGCGACGTACTGCAAAAATACCATTTGATAAATGCTATTTATCATAGTCGACAACAATTGCATTTACACTAACTGGCTTACTCCCAATATCATGTGGCTGACGGTTTAATGACCGTTAGTTTCATTAACACTTTCTCCATAATTGTAGCTTAATCAAATCGACTTGACAAAGTTAAAACGTAGAGCCTCCTTTTAATTCTTCCTCTTATACAAGACCACAACATTTAGAAAAGTTGAACAATCTTCAAATTGCAATTATTCATTTGCTTCAAAGTCCATGCTATCATCCTCATTGCCACCTCATCATGTTTTTGATAATTGATCTACACTCTGGTATCCTTGACCTTATCTTGCAACACGTGAACCAACGCCAAGTTTTGAATCTTGCTCCACTACACTCAATCGTCTACACAGAGGTCAAAAGAAAGTTGTATTATCATATTCTCATCTAAAATGACCAACCATTTGAGCACTAGTGCTTGCGCATAAGGCTTCCTACAAGCTTCAGGGCTCACAAAAAACTAAATCATCCAAAGAATCACAACACCATTCTATTATCCTTGTCCAACATTGGAAACACATATTGGTCGGATTGGAGCCTTATTTACGGGGAGATTGTTCGCAAGACGAAGAGGAGTGTTTTCTTGCTAAACTCAGAGAGCTTGAGAGAAGTTGAAGATCCTTTAAGGTGCAACAAAGTTGCTTAGCCTTTTTTTAATTGGCGAGGTTACTTGTTGTTGTTGTTGGTGATGGTTTTTCAGCTTTCCGGTGGTATCCATCAACTGGTGGATTGATGAATACCTGGGGTATTGCCGCGAAAACAAAATGAATGTATTGGGCGCATTGTCCGGATTAATCACAGCGAAATCGCAGTTGAAGAAGCTTAAACAGAAGAAGGAGTAATTGAAACTGCAGTTGGAATTGCAACCAATACAGCACCTGTTCATGTATTAGCTAATCACAGCAACCGTGAAGATGAGAATTGTAACAGAACAAACGGGTTTTGGCAATTTTTGAGACAAGTGCTGAATCCAATTGGGCATGGTAAGAGCTAGACAAAGTAGAGCAGAGTGTTTGAGAGAGCTTAAAAGGGTTAGTCTTTGTAATTGAGCTTGAAAGTTTTGCTCTTTTAAAATGCATTGACACAGTGTGCCTCCTACTGTATGTATTCTTTTTCTGTTTTTGGTTGCAAAAAAAGCAAAACTCAAGACATCCCGCTTTGATTTGAATTATTATCACCCAGTACACGACTTTCCATCTTGTATTTTTTTTTTTTCTTCTCGTTTTAGTCTCATCTCAATTTTAGAAAGATCATCGCATACATCTCGTATCACTTTATCAATACAACAACATATGGCTAAGCATTCAACTGACAAAAAGACTGTCAGAAAGTCTAGTTTGGAACTGACGAAGCATACCAAAAAGAGAACAAGAAATGAATCAGAATCAGATTCAGACTCTGAAAATGAGGTGGACATAGACACTGAAAAGGCTGTCGATCAATTAGATGACGAGTTTGACGAAGTAGCAGGGCTTTTAGGACAAAACATTCAAGATCCAGAAGCAAAAGCAGTAAACAAAAAGCAAGCAAAAGATGAAAAGAGATTGCAAGAGTTGACAAAGGCAAAGGTTGTTGACTCAAGCAACAATGACAACGTTGATGATGATGACGAATCTAAGGATAATTATTCCTTTGAAAAAGCAGACTTTTCAGAACCGACAATGAAAGCCATTAGAGAAATGGGCTTCACAAAGATGACTAAAGTACAAGCCAAAACTATACCCCCATTGTTAGCAGGAAGAGATGTATTGGGAGCAGCAAAGACCGGATCAGGAAAGACATTGGCATTCCTCATCCCGGCAATCGAGCTCATGTATTCATTGAAAATCAAACCTAGAAATGGTACAGCTGTGATTATAATAACACCCACTAGAGAATTGGCTCTACAGATTTTTGGCGTTGCTAGGCAATTAATGGAGCATCATTCGCAAACTTGTGGGATAGTGATTGGTGGTGCTGATCGAAGACAAGAGGCTACTAAATTGGCAAAGGGAGTCAATTTATTGGTTGCTACGCCAGGTAGACTTTTAGATCATTTGAAAAACACTCAGGGTTTTGTATTTAGTAATTTGAAAGCATTGATTATTGATGAAGCTGATAGAATATTGGAAATTGGGTTCGAGGAGGAAATGAAACAAATTATCAAAATCCTACCTAATGAGGATAGACAAACAATGTTATTTTCAGCAACACAAACGACTAAAGTTGAAGATCTTGCCCGGATTTCCTTGAGACCAGGTCCATTGTATATAAACGTTGTTTCTGAAAGAGATGTTTCTACGGCTGATGGATTGGAACAAGGATATGTGGTGTGTGACTCAGATAAGAGGTTTCTTTTGTTATTTTCATTTTTGAAGAGAAATGTCAAAAAGAAGATTATTGTGTTTTTGTCATCCTGTAACAGTGTCAAGTTTTACAGTGAATTGCTCAATTATATTGACTTACCAGTGTTGGATCTTCATGGCAAACAAAAGCAACAAAAACGTACAAATACATTTTTTGAATTCTGTAATGCAAAGCAAGGTATCTTGGTGTGCACCGACGTTGCCGCTAGAGGATTGGATATCCCTGCTGTTGACTGGATTGTTCAATTCGATCCCCCAGATGACCCAAGAGACTATATTCACAGAGTTGGTAGAACAGCAAGAGGCACTCAAGGTAAAGGCAAGTCACTAATGTTTTTAACTCCATCTGAATTGGGATTCTTGAGATACCTTAAGGCAGCCAATGTGCCACTTAACGAATACGAGTTTCCAGCTAATAAGATTGCCAACGTTCAATCGCAATTGACAAAATTAATCAAGACAAATTATTTGTTGCACCAGTCTGCCAAAGATGGTTACAGGGCATATCTACAAGCTTATGCTTCACATAGTTTGAAGACAGTGTATCAAATTGATAAATTGGATTTGGTCAAGGTTGGTAAATCATTTGGGTTCGACGTACCTCCCAAAGTGAATATTACAATTGGGGCTAGTGGCAAATCAATTGAAAAGAAACACAAGAAACAAAAAAGAGATAAGAAGTAGGTATAGAGGAAAGCATTGGCCATACAAAACATTATTGTTGTAGATATATATATGACTCTGGCTTGTGAAGAGATTCATCTTTGCTTCTCTTTAAAATTATATCAGCGCATCAAATACTGACGCGTTTGGTTTTAAAAAAATAAAAAATAATTTAAATTCAATCCTGTGCTGTGCTCATTAGTAGAATCACACGGCAAAATGTCATATACCCAATACTTCAATCAAGGAATCGAGACCAAAAATGTTCACAGAAAAGAAGTCAGAATACCGTCAGAGTTTGCCAAACGTAATGAATTTTTCATCGACCCTAAATCACGAAAATACGATCAACAATATTTTTCAATGTATCAGTATCGCTACAATAAACTACAGAAACGAGCATGGACCAATGCAATGAAGAAATGGGGTAATGGTACTAAGAAAGTCGATGGCCAAACCATAACCAAACAAGACAAAATTTTGGATATAGTTGGCGGTAAATTATGTTGGGTTATTGGTACAGTTTTCGTTGATGCCAAATACAAGTTGAACATTTTGAATGATGTTGAAAAAGGTACCGACGATGTGTTACCATTGGAGCCAGTTTCGTATTTGTCTGATAGTGAACAGCCGGTGGTTATGTTGGAAGATGAATCTGGTAGAGCCATTTTGCATAATGATGAATTTTTACAACATAATTTACTAGTCACTGGGTGTATTGTTGCCGTGTTGGGGATTGAAATCCAAGCCGGTATATTTGAGATTATGGATGTGGCTTATCCCGAGTGTGCTCCACAGAAGCCACTTCTGAATGGTGAAACAAGATCAGGTAAAGTTGCATTGGTGTCTGGTTTGGATATTGGGCTTGAGGGTCATTACGATTTGAAACTTGAGTTACTCAAACAATACCTTCTTGGCGAGCTCGGTAGTGATGATGAAAAGCAGATCAATAGCAATATAGCACAATTGATCATTGCTGGTGATTCTATTGAACCATTGCAACAAATTGATGAAGAAGAGGATATGAAAAACTACATTACTACAAACAACTATGGATCGAAAAACATTTCCAAATACAACAATGAGTCATTGAAGCAGCTAGACCAGTTCATTAATGACTTGATTGTGACGATGCCAATTTCTGTGATGCCAGGGGACCACGATCCAGCAGAGATTTGTATTCCTCAGCAACCATTACATAAATCCTTATTCAAAACCAATCGTGCAATATTAGAAAGTGATAGGTTGAGTCGATTAACAAACCCAACGTGGCTCGAACTTGATAAAGTAAGAATGTTGGGCACTAGTGGTCAAAATGTCAATGATGTCAAGAAATATGTGACACGAGAAGCAGATTCTGATTCATTAAAGGTTATGAAATCAAGTATGAAGTGGCAAAATTTTGTCCCCACAGCTCCAGATACATTGTATTGTTATCCATTTGACAATTCCGACCCGTTCATTTTTGAATCAGAATTACCTCATGTGTATTTTGTTGGGAATCAAGACAAGTTTGAAACTGACGTATACAAATGTCCTGATTCTGGTGCTCAAGTGAGATTGATTAGTATACCGCAGTTTAAAGCTACCGGTGAATTTGTTATACTTGATTTGAATACATTAGAGGTAGAGTTAGTAAGGATAGAGGCATGAAAAGAAAAGTAAAAAGAAGGAAAGTGGACCTGAGTAGACAACATTGGTAATTTCGTAATGATACCATATAATGCTACCATGTGTATTGGCGTGTATATTATTTCTCATACATTCTATTGGTTGAAAAATATAAAGGAACGCGCTACCGACTCAGTACAACCAACCAGTGTTCGATTGAATGAAAAAAATCTTTCTTTTCTTAGAGATATCAGGAAAGTCTGTCTCTTGTACACCCAATTTCATTCAACTTTTGGACACCCTCCTCACATCTTCAATCAAACACTGTTGTGTATATCTGTATAACCTTTGTGTGGTTTCCAATTGTCGTTTTTTTTTTGTTTGAAGAACTATAGCTAATCATGATTCGTGGCTCATTAGTATTGAGAAGCGTTACAGCACGTCGTTTCATCTCAAGTGGTACCAAATACACCACCTTGTCCAATGGTATCACTGTCGCCAGTGAAACTATCCCAAATGCACAACATTCATCAGTTGGTTTATATTTCTCCGCTGGTTCAAGATCCGAACATCCTTACAATAATGGTGTTTCTGCATTGACAGCCACTGTCCTTTCACAACAACACAATGCTTCTGCTGATGGAGTTGTTGTAAGTGCTCAAAATGGAAGAGAATTCAATGGTATTGTTGCCGAAACCACCAATGACAACATTGAAGCTGCTGGAAAATTACTTTCCACCATTGCAACCAATGCTGAAGATATTGTTTCCAAGGCTGATTTCCAATTTGGTAAAAACTTTTTAACCAACCAAGCCAATGCACTTGAGGCTAATCCAAGATCAAGAGTTATTAGTCACTTGTCTGCCACTGCATACCAAGGTTACTCATTGGGTTTACCTAAATTGGGAACTGAAGAATCAATTTCAAACTTGGACCAACAAGATTCATTGCGTCATTTGTCCAAACATTTAGTTAATGACAACATTGTCATTTCTGCTGCTGGTAGCTTTGACCATGACAAGTTGGTTAATGCTATTGAATCAAACTTGAAGGTTGCTCAAGGTGTTAAGCCAGAGAAGAAGCCAGCTTCGTTTTTGGGATCAGAAGTCAGAATGAGAGATGACACTATGCCAAAAGCATACATCTCAATTGCTGTTCATGGCGAAGGCTTAAACTCTCCAGATTTATACACTGCTCAAGTTGCTGCCAAGATTTTCGGTAACTTCAACATCCACTCACCAAAAGCCCACTACAAATCATCGAAATTGTCATCGATTGTCCAAGAATACAACATTGTTGAAAAATACGAACATTTCTCAAAATCATTGTCTGATCATGGATTATGGGGATTCTATGCTGAAATCCCAGATAGATTCACCATTGATGACTTTGTCCACTTCACATTGAAGCAATGGAATAGATTATCCATTTCAATCAGTGAAGCTGAAGTTGCTAGAGCAAAAGCTCAAGTGAAAACTCATCTTTTAAGAGGATTGACTCATACTAAACGTGTTGCTACTCATAATGCTAGAGACATCTTGGCTGTTGGCCATCAAAAATCAATCACTGAAGCATTCCAAAAGATTGATGCGATCACTGTTGCTGATGTCAAGAAATGGGGTCAAAACAAGGTCTGGGATAGAGATATTGTTATTTCCGGAACTGGTTTGATTGAAGATTTGTTGGACTACAACAGAAACAGAAATGAAATGGCCATGATGAGATGGTAAGGAGGGGGAGAAGCAAAGAGAAAAGAGCACAAGAGAAAGAAGCTAAGCTGACATGTGTAGATGTATTTAATATACGATTTATCGACTTCATTGAGGGCGAAGATGAAGATGTAGTAACCATTATCTCACATGATTCCACTCTTTTTCAAATTCAGTTGAATGACAATATCAGCAACAGCACTCAATACAAACTTCATTGATTTTGTATCAGTAGCGCAAGTTCGATGGACATATATGGGTTTATTGGTCCTATTCATCTTTAAAAAATTCGTTTCAAAGAATTTAAGCGCTTCATCAACATCATCTCTCTTGCCCCTATAATCGGGGAAATACTTCTTTAGTGGGTTACGTTTGATCTTTTCTTCGAATATATCAATCTTATTCAAGAATAAAATGAAGGGGGTATTGACAAACCATTTTGAGTTGCACAATTGATCAAACAAGATGATTGACTCATGCATACGATTGACTCGTTCATCTTCAAATAACATTTGATCGTACTCGTTAATTGCAAGGACAAACAACACGGCAGTGATGTCATCAAAACAATGGATCCATTTCCTACGTTCGCTTCGTTGTCCACCGGCATCCAACACTTTGAATTGGAAGGAGTTGATGGTGAAGTTGGTCTCTGTGATACCTGTGGTTTTGATTCGTCCTTTCAAAATGTCCAAGTCAGAACACAAGTAACTAGGGTCAGCAAAGTTGAAGACATTGTCAAAGTAGTACTCAGCGCTGCTCTCAAATTGAAACTCATTTGATCGTTCAAAACATTTCTTGATACCGGAATCATTGGCCCACAATTGATGTATTGATTCAGCAATATCGTGGCGCGAGTAACGAGGCTGTTCATTACCATTGTTGTTACCGCCACCAACAACAGCTTGTAGGATACCTGACAAAACTTCGTCTCTGATTTCGGGGTCAATCTCATCGTTATTGGCACTAGTGTCGTTTCCTTTTTGTCCAGGATCGCCTAAAAACCCAACCACTCCGGTGCTATTCAATTTCCACTTCATTTTTATCTTTTCATCATATTTCAAAATATAATCATTCAAGAAATTGGTTCCACCAGCAATACTAGTATCAATTTGAGTCAAGGCGTCACTACGTAACACGCATCTCTTGAACGGAATCAATGCACTATTAGGCTGGTCGCAATCTAGACGGATTTTCAATTTTCGAGCTTGAATAATCAAGATTTTCATACTTTGAATCACGTCACACCATATAATGTTTGAATATTGCATTCGTTCTTGGTGTGAGAATCCTCCCTTGTGTAATAGCTTGAGTTGTTTCAATACCGTTGATTTACCACTTTCACCTGCGCCTAGTAATAACAACTTGACGCCGTTTTTAGCATTGGCTTTGTTCAAGTGTAAGGATTGTTCTATGGCATCGTTGATTTGTTTGTCTTGCAAGAACGGATCTTGTTCGTCTTGAACTGGTATACTTGCGCCACACCCCATTTTTGGAAAAATAGATAAACAGGTGTTGTTTGCAACGGGGTAAGTTGGTGATCTGACTTGGTGCGTTTACTTTAGTCGTCAAACTGGATGGTGCTGTTCCTTGAGAAGCAAAAAGGAAAAGAGGCTGCAGTGGAAGGAACATGGACGTGACGGGAGTTCAAGAATCCCAAAACTTAATATCTTGAATGCCGTAACAATATATTGTACTTATAAATTATAATAGTTTATTTTTTTTTTTGCGGCCATGTTAATTTTTGCATCAGTTTGTGATTTTCTTCTCTAAACTACTGTTTCAGATTCACTAATTGGGAAGTCTTTCCTAATGTTAAACTCTGTTTTCAGGTACCCGTCATCAAAGCCATAAAACGGGAATGTATGGATGGTGAACTTTATCTTCGTGGCTTTCGGGAGGAGTAGTAATGATATAGTATATTTATTATCTACAGAGTGGGATTTTGAGACGACCTTTTCTTATTTTCGGTTTGGAGAACCTTGAAATGGATGATAAAGTTTGAGTCGTCTACAATATATAAAAGGTGTTAATCACACAAACACTCTGTAATATATGTGTTAACTCAATACGATATTCACTAAGTTGATTAGTTATTCATTAGTTTCTCTATAGAATCTCACTGGGTTCCGGATGAAGCACACATATTTATATCTTTAAATCATTAGAGATGTGACACCATATATTACTATGTATCACATCACATATTCATATATTGTGTTATTTTCTGAAAACACCATTAGTTATGGTTCTTGGTATCACGCAATACTTCACCTGTATTAATTACCACATTATATGAGATCTCACCATTGATTATCTCACAATCCTGTATACATTCCGCATTGAACCATAACCAGTACGTATCCTAAATACCATCACGTATCATAGTTCATGAATAAGGCTACAGCATTATCACCTCACAACAATGGACACAAACCGATATTAACTCATAACTATCTTGAAGATCGTATAGAAGAGAGGAGCAATATGGAGAACTATCGAATGCGCTAAATAATTCGATACTTCCCCGTACAGTACATTGGACTTAAGAAATCTCCGTCCGAGCTTTCAAAGAAAAAATGTCAAAACTCAAGATGGGTCGTAATACAAAAATTGGTATCCTTCAAAGCATCGCTTTCACTTGCGACTTACGTGGCCCCGAACTTGGCTATTTTCGAATGTTTATGAAGGGATTGACACAGTTGGGTGAGCCAACCCATTGAAACACACTTTGCACATTTTATTCAAGTCTCATTGTATACATTTTGATTACACTATAGCTCTCAATAGGTGCCACCATGGTCATGACAAGATGCTGATCAAAACGGTATGAGGGCATGAATTTGGGGAGAAGGAAATCAATACTCAACATCACTTAGCTCGTCACTCATCGAACTACGTGTGATTACCTTTACAGAAATGGATCTTTCAATTGGCGTCAACAGGAATTGAAATTGGAGTGTCAAACGTGTTCCTCATTTTGTGCAACCCCAATTGGATGAATTTTTTTTTTTTTTTTCAGCAAAAATTTTTCAACGTTTCATTTCGTATCCTTCTTTTCCCTTTTCTTTTAATCAACTCAATTCATATAATCCCCACCCCTTATACAATGTCAGACGAAAGAACTTTTATTGCTATCAAACCAGACGGTGTTCAAAGAGGTTTAATCTCAGCCATTCTTGGTAGATTCGAAAACAGAGGTTACAAATTGGTTGGAATCAAATTGGTTCAACCAACTGAATCATTGTTGAGAACTCACTACGAAGATTTGCAATCCAAGCCATTCTTCCCATCATTGTTGAGCTACATGTTGAGTGGTCCAGTTTTGGCTACTGTTTGGGAAGGTAAGGATGTTGTTAAACAAGGTAGAGCTATCTTGGGTGCTACTAACCCATTGCAAAGTGCTCCAGGTACCATCAGAGGTGATTTCGCAGTTGACATGGGTAGAAACGTTTGTCACGGTTCTGACTCTGTTGAATCTGCCAAGAAGGAAATTGACTTGTGGTTCAAGAAAGAAGAGTTGGTTGATTACAAACCAGCTTTGTTCGGTTGGATCTACGAATAGATGTGTTTAGGTTAATAGGATAGCTAGATGAAGGTCAACGTGCTAACACAATTGTCTAAGGTTGAAACTGTAGGACATCCCATAACTCTTAATTCCAATGATCTTCCTCTTCCTTTTAGAGCCAAAGAAAAAAAAAAAGTCAACTTAGAGAGTACAAAGATCAACTCGAGTTAACTAAATAGTAACTGACTGCCACTGCCACTCTTTCCCCCCACCACTTGCGTAGAAATGGCTTCAATTGAGCAAGATGACCTATTCAATGCTGAAGATGATGATATGGAAGATGAATATCAAGACAATGAAAACAGCCAAGATTACGACATGGAGCCCGAGGATAATCAGTTAGACAACGACAATGATGATCAAGAGGAAGACGATATGATTGAGGGCGGAGAAGACGATGAAATGGAAGAAGAAGATGATGAAGAAGATGAGGAAGAGGGGGAAGGCAGCGAAGAAGGGGATGAAGAGGATGGAGATGAGGATGTGGAGGGTGAGGAAGAGGGGGAAGAAGTAGTGGGCGAGGTCGATGCCGGGGCAAATGCCGAGGCTATAGCTGATGACAAAGAAGATGAGATTGTTGCCAGATCGCCTATTGATGAAGATAAACCACTCGCGGAGCAGACAGAGAAACTAATACAGAACTCTCCTCAAAACGATAAAGTGGATGCCCTAGAATATGAAACTAATGCGATAGAAGCGCCCTCAGATACAGCTCAGGAGAACACGCCATCGAAACCATCACAAGACACACAAATGGATTCAGAATCCCCTAAATCACTATCCACCGAACCGACAAGAGAAGAGCTAGTCAAGGACATTGAAGAATCAGAAACTAGTTTGCCATTTCGTGAACAAATCATCGCTAAAGCTCGAAAAGCCACCGATTTTGACATTATTCCTCAAGTTGCCATACCATATACATCTCAATGTCATGCATTAGCATTTACTCAAGGTCCTAAATGGATCCTTACTGGTGGTGAAGATGGATTTATAAGGAAATATGATTTCATACAGTCAGTTGAAGGGAAAGCACCATTGACAATGGCACAAAAGCATAACCTAACTGACTCATTATCCAATGGTGGTGTTATATGTTCATATTGGGAGAACGAACAACCACTAACTCGCAAACAATTGATGAAGCAAAATCCAAAACTAAAAGATTCAGATTTTTCAACTGGTAGTGTATCGTACGAACCAAAAGTGAATCCCGTGTACGCTTTGGAAGCTGAGCGGAATGGCTTGTGGTGTTTATCAGGATTGCTTTCAGGAGGCATAAGTCTCTACACAATGAGATATAACGAAGGTACAATTCACCACTATTTCAACCATGGAACTTCTCAATATCGACGAAGGGGTCATACCGATGCTGTCAGTGCCCTAAGATTGAATCAAGAGCAGGATAGATTTCTTAGTGGATCATGGGACAAGACGATTAGAGAATGGGATTTGAATACAGGAAAGACAACAATTGAATTCTTGCCTTCGTCAGGACAAATTTCAAACATACAGTATCGACCTAATGGGTTGGAAGATGTGAGATTTACAATCATTGATGACTCGGGGGACGTATCCAATGAGAGCAATAAAGCAAATGATGATGATGATGTCGATTCGTTATTTGGTGACAGTGATCAAGAAGAGAAACAACAAGAGGATGATCTTCCAACACGAGACCAAGACGCAAAGTCCTCACCAAAGGAAGCGCAATCAAAATTACACACAAACTCAAATATATTTATGAGTTCAAGTAGCGATGGAACAATAAATATATGGGATATTCGATTAAACCAACCAGTCATACGATTAGGCGTTTCAGAAGGGACTCCACCATGGTGTATGTCACTGACATGGTCTAATGATGGAGATTTCATATATGCTGGACGACGTAACGCAACAATCGAAGAATTGTCAATCAAAATGCCACACAAGAGATCCAAGTCGGGACATCACAAAGACACCATGATCCCCAATGTATCGAAATTGTTGCAGTTTCCTAAGATCAGTGGTCCCGTTAGCGCACTAAGCACAATGCCCAATAAGGATTTCTTGCTTTGTGGATCAAATGATAATATACGGTTATACAATTTACGTCTTTATGATGATTTGAATAATATGGAGGTGAATTTGAAGAAACAAGCGACCCCATTCTTAATTGTTCCTGGACATCATGGGGGTATGTTGTCGCACTTGTATGTTGATGAAACTGGTAGGTTTATGGTTAGTGCTAGTGGGTATAGAGGTTGGGGTCACGGACAGTATACTGATACAGTGTTGATTTATGAAATAGACTTTGAGTAGTGTTACATATATGAATATAAATCGTGCACATAATCTTTGTCTTATAACAGATTAAATTAAACTAAAGAGATTCTAAATGGCAAGTGGATGAGGTCGCGATGATCAGAAATACATTATCTATAAAAGTGAAGAGAATAGCGAGCTCTCTACATCTAATTGACGTCATGAATAACAGGTTTACAAATCGTATATTTGGACCTATAATTGCACCCCCACGAGGAACACACAACTTTCTTCGTCATGTTGCTTGACAGATGCGATTATATCGTCACGAAAGCTCGTTCTAGCGATTCAGTAGGAAGTTAGTATTAAGCCCAACTTTAATTGTGTTAGCTTTCGCCAATACGATACACAAACCACTAGGAAAAAGAGACCTTCTACAAAACAAAAGTCCAACATTTCACACATAGATTTGACCCAGTCACATACTAGGTTGTCCCTTTTGAAAGTTTCCCGTAGTTAATGTGCTAGTGAAAGATGACACTTGACTTATACAGCACCAATGAAAATTAAACGACATCAAAGACACCGATTTTCATTCATGACTGATGTCATATATCGTGATCATCTCACTCAATGAAAGGGCAAAATATTCACAGTAGTAAACATAAAAGCTGCATTTCACTGGATCGAAGATTTGCGACTCCATGTGAATGCATGAGGGAACAGTTGATGCGAGATATCCTTGCAAATGGACGGTAACCCCCTTCACGGCAGAGACAATGGAGACATCAAATCATTAAGACAATACGCACACTCAATTGCCAGGAATGGACACGCTGGAATTCTTGTTAAAGACAAGCTAAAACAAAGACACTCCAGAAATTAGAACCGGTCCACAACACACCTGTCAAAGGATCCGACAACACTTCACGACTTGTCGTGATGCTTATCAAGAACCACTAGCGTGTTGAAAACAAGCGTGAAGAAATTCTGTTCCCGTTTTTTGCTTTTTTTTGAAAGTGACTCCTATTTATATTTTTTCTAGAATTGCTAGTACGTGCAATACATTAAAGTAACACGAGGAACAAATTAATATACAACGTAAATGAATTGAAAATGGATTAGGAATAGGGAGGGAGGTAATCTTTGTTATTCGAATCGGTAAATTGTATGTTGTAACGTTCCTGTGCCAACTTGAAGGATATTCTTCAGTGGCATGGACGTGGATGTGGTTCCCGAAAGCGTCTTGCTAAAAAAAGAACCAATTACCTGTAAACCATCCTTCACATCATTGATGACTTCACCATTTAGAATATACTTGTAATCATAGTTTTTGACAATGAATAAATGAATAAAGACTCCAATGACACCAACAGTTATCGATATTCTATAGATGTTGCTCCATTTGAACCAGGTCCAAGATCTGCTCACCGTGGATTTACTGTTATCACCTTCATCATTGTCATTGATTTCATCAGGTGATGAGAATATCGATTTGAATAACCGTGAGGATGTAAATTTATGAATTGATTGTGACGTATTTAATGTCAATGATGAGCTAAGAGAGTTCAAATTCGAGCTTTCAATGTCTGATTCATCTTCATATGATGACAGGAGTGAATTGTGTAATAGATCTTCCTCCTCCTCTTGTTTTTTCATCAATTGTTGTTGTTCTTGCAATTCATCAAGAACTTGTTTATGTATTTCGTCGTCTTGAGTTTGTATTAGTTCTGTTAATTTGTTCTCATTGAAGAAAAGTGAGTTGTGCTGTTCATCAATCTCATTTAGACTATGTTTAGGCGAAGATGTCGCTAGTAGGACTGAATGTTGGTTGTATTGTTCAAACCATTTGTGCCATGTTTGATCAGAATTGACTAATTTTTCAACAGGGTGAGCTTCGAAAATATCATTCGCCTTCTCAAGAATCTTTTTCAAATTGGAGTCGGTCAATTCATCAAATAATTGAGTTGGTGAAAGGTGTGTATGGACTAAATCAGAATCAACCGAGGTGAATTCTTTCTGCTCCGGATCCAACTTCAATGCATCCCAGATTTTTGGTTTCAACACTATAATCGAGGAGGCATAGATATAGACATTTATGAGCACCGTGTTGTGATTCAACACCTGATCCCAAATATGCAAAATATGATTCAAATTGGTCAAATCATGAGAATAAAAAGTCAAGATTGATGATAATGGTTGAAGAAACTTATAGTCAAAGTGGCCGTTCAACATTTGGTACGAAGTGGATGTTTGTTTAATCAATTGAAACAACTGTTGATCAACCGATTCTATTATCGCTGGGATTAATCGCAAATGATCAACAGACAAGTTTATGTCAGTCACCATGAAATCTCTCAAATGTAAAATAGTCAATTTTTCCAATAATTTGAACGCCAAGTCTTGATCAATATCTTCTTCAATTAGTTCATTGTGATTTGCTTTATAACACACAAGTAACACAATACTAGCAATGTCATGATATCCTTGATAATAGTTTAAACTAGGATACTTCCTCAATACCTTAATGATCAAGTTTAGCAAGATCTTCTTCAACGAGTTCACCTCTGATGTGCTCAAAATGGTTGCAAAAGAAGAACCCTTTTCCAATTGTTCGCTGATCTCAACCGATGACGTCACTGAAGATGAGGATGACATTGAATGTATTGTGGTATTATGCACCACCGATTGTATGTGATTCAAGATAGTGAATGATCGTTGAATATCTAATTTCACCTGATCTTCATCCTTGTGTTGTGGTAAATCAAGATTATTAAGATTCTCCAATAGTGATTCTGGGGAAAATGTGGAGACAGAGGCACATGCAGGACTTGATAGTAGTGACGTGGTAGGTGCACTATCCAGCGACGCTATTCGTAAATATCGGCACCATGCATCCACTCTATCCTCCTCCGCTTCTTCTTCCTCGTCCCCCTCTTCCTCGTTTTCACTCTTGATTGTTTGATCAACATCCTTTCTCACCAATTCATTTTCGGTCCCCAACGCACCCAAAACTGCCTCTTCTTGTTCTTTTTCAATTAAATGCTGTATAGCTCGTAATTTTTCCTCTTTTATTTCCTGTACAAATGACTCTTCTAGAGGACCTTGTAACCGTCTCAATGCCGTCTCTCCTTCCATATGCACCCAATTGTCATTCTGAGAACTTGATGTTGATGATGTCCTTGATGATACAACGGGTGATGTAGAGTATGACTCGATTGTCACTTCAGAATTGCTCATACTGGACATGTCTTGGTGATAACTGTATGAGAAATTCAGCAAGTCATTAAAAAGAAGAGCGATGTAGTTAAGTTAGTGGAGGATTCGAAAACGGAGTGGGTCGAGAATCACTTCAAAGTAGATAAAAATGTATATCAGTGGTAACAACAGTCTGGAAGTATAGTCTTGAGTGTTGTGGTTTTGTTTAGATTCTGAGATGGTCTCTTATCATTTACGAAAGTCCTTGCCAAATCTTCTGTTTCTCTTTTTGAACTAAATGAATTGTTATCAGATACACTACCATATGCTACCATATGGTTTAAAGATAAAACAATAGGGCCACAGTTTTTCATGAAGAACCCTAATCAGCCATTGGTTTAGAACAATGGCAACCTTGAAACTGTAAAGTACAGAGAAAACTTATAGACAAAAACGTTTCACTTTTCAACTTTTCCTTCTTTCCTGTTCTCTTTAAAATCGTATTATCAAGTCAATTCGAAAACCGACAATAATACTGGGTAATCACCAAACAAACCAATTGCGTAAATTACAAAATATCCAAGATATTCATCTCTATTTGTCTTATTTTCTTGGAATTCCTGACCTCACGAATGTTCAAAAGGTCAATTCCTCTTCACTGAAACCAATATAATTTGAAAGCTACGACCATGAATGTTCGATAGTGGACGATCGGGAAGATGAAGGGGTGGTAGAGGAGCCAAGGTACTAAAAGAGAAAGTAAAGACATACACAGATGACTTTCCCACCATTAACGAAGCAATTGACCATATATAAGGATCTGGCTACTTTGTCAAAGAGGGTCAAGGTAAAAGAACAAAGCTCACTTGCAAAGGTGACCGATGCAGGTATTATGTTCGAGTCACCTAAAATCCAAAAAGGAAATTCTTTATCCAAGAAGGGTTCATCATTATGGTGATTTGCCATTCCATCAGCTTCCAAGAGGTCGACCGTATGGTACCGATGATGTTGATTTTGAACCTAGCATCAAGCGTAGCATTGTCCAAGGTCGTGATTAAGTGAGCTACATGGAGAAGCTCTTTATCTGGCAATAGGTCTCTCCTTAGTCACAGTTCATCTTCGTGCTGTGTAATAAATTTATAATCTTATAATGACTTTGTTTGTAGTTTAGAATAAATGTGGTACCAAGAGGCTTGCTCAACAGATCTACACTTCATAACATATCTTATTAGAAAGTTAATTAGCCTGTGTGGCTATTCATTGGGGGGAATCGACGGATTTTCCTCATGTTTATTTATTTTCTGGGGTACTAAATATCGAGGGAGATCGGCGATTCCCAGTTGGAAAAATCACCGCCCGTCGACATTATTCCAACCAGCACAATCCAACCACCACCGAAAAAAATGTCAATTCAACAAGTAAAGCCCATTTCAGACAAGATTGAAATCACATGGACTGATCCCAACCCATCTGGAACCTCCACTTACCACAACATTTGGCTTCGTGATAATTGCCATTGTTCAGAATGCTACTACCCGTTGACAAAACAACGCTTGCTCAATTCAGCAACAATTGATCCAAATATCCACAGTAAACTGATTGATCATGATAGTGAAACAGTCACTATTGTATGGGATTCCAATCACAAGTCTCAATATGATGCTCATTGGTTAAGAATCCATTCGTATGAGCCTCGATTGATTCCCGTGGAGGACAAGTTGTCTGGTGCCAAGACGAAGTTGGTGCAAAAATTATGGCAGGTTGGAGATATTGAACTGGACTTGCCTCATGTTGACTACAATTCTGTCATGCAATCATCTGTCAAGTCAGATAATGAAGACGCTATTAAAGATTGGTGTTTAAAAATCTGGCAATTTGGATTCTGTTTGATTGATAATGTGCCAGTAACTCCAGAAGACACTGAGAAACTTTGTGAGCAACTAAACTATATTCGGCCAACTCATTATGGTGGGTTTTGGGACTTCACTTCAGATTTAGCCAAAGCTGATACTGCATACACCAATTTCGATATCAGCAATCATACTGATGGAACCTACTGGCTGAATTCACCAGGGTTGCAATTATTCCACTTGCTTTACCATGATGGAACTGGTGGTACTACTTCATTAGTTGATGCTTTTAAATGTGCGGAAATCATGAAGGAGAAGTATCCCGAAAGCTATGAAATCTTCACTAGGGTACCCATCCCTGCTCATTCTGCCGGTGAAGAGAAAGTTTGTATTCAACCCGATATTGCCAACCCCATTTTCAAATTAAACAAACAAGGAGAATTGATTCAAGTAAGATGGAACCAAAGTGATCGATCAACAATGGATTCATGGGATGATCCTAATGATGTAGTCAAATTTTATCAAGCTATAAGACACTGGGTTCTGATTATTACCGATCCTGAGAATGAGCTCTGGTACCAAATGAAGCCTGGTCAATGTTTGATTTTCGATAATTGGCGTGTGTTGCATTCACGTAGTGAATTTACTGGCAAACGAAGATTATGCGGGGCATATCTCGAAAGAGATGATTTTGTATCGAGGTTAAAGTTGTTGACATTGGGTAGAGAAGCTGTATTAGATGCTATTTGAAGTGTAATTATATAACAATTGAATGAGAAGAAAAACAAAGAAAAAAAAAAACCGTTTTATATTTACTATTTCTATTTAACCACTATAGGCTCCTCCTCTAGACAAAGATTGGAATGTGATCCCAATCCCAAGGGTCATTAAACCTCAACCCTTTATCCAACTTGTTGATTGCCTCCAAATCCTCTTTACTCAACTCGAAATCATTAACATTCAAGTTTTGCGCCAAACGATCAGGATTGTTTGATTTTGGAATCACGGCAATACCTCTTTGAGTAGCCCATCTTAACAACACTTGAGCCAGTGATTTCTTATGTTTGGAAGCAATGGACTTGATAGTTTCATGATCAAACAAAGTTGGTGTATCCAATGCCTTTTTACTTTCCAATTCCAAAAATGATTGAGGTCCAAATGAAGAATAACCAGTGATGGCAATTCCTTGAGATTGAACAAATTCAATCAATCTTGGTTGTTGTAAGTATGGATGGTGTTCAATTTGCAAAACAGCAGGTTTAATCTTGGCACCGCGTACTAAATCGTAAATCAACCCACCATTGAAATTGGAAATACCAATGGATCTGATTTTTCCCTTTTGCACCAAGGATTCCAAAGCTCTCCAAGTATCCAACAAAGGAACATTTTCATAATGAAATTTATCACCATCACCACAGTAAAATCCAGGTGGATATTTCTCTTCAATGGGGACAAATTTGAATGCAATGGGGAAATGAATCAAGAATAAATCAAGATACTCCAAATTCAAATCAGACAAGGTCTTGTTTAATGCAGTTTCAACATTTTTAGGATCATGGTAGTTGTTCCATAATTTGGATACAACAAATAATTCATCACGTGAAACAAGTCCTTCATCAATAGCACGATTGATTCCTTCACCAACTTCTTTTTCATTGCCGTAATCTTGAGCACCATCGAATAATCTGTAGCCAACTTTAATTGCATTGTAGATTTGGTCGGCAGCAGTCTCGTTGGTGACTTTCCAACATCCAAAGCCAACAATTGGCATTTCGTGTCCTGAATTTAACTTAATGCTCATAATGGGAGTAGTAGTAGTGTAGTTGCGCTGTGTGCGAATTGAGTGGATGAATCTTTTGCTGGTAATTGAAAGTAGAGAACTTGATCTGGTATTTATATTGTGGAGTAGCGTATAACAATGTGGTCTGATCATCCAATAGGAGTAATAAACTGCCCTTATTGCATTGTATACATCATATGTATAATCCTCCCGACGTAAGTCAAAATGTTGAACAAAAAAGGGTTTGAGTTACACAAAAGTATCATGTTTGCTACTTTATATAATGCAATGTAACATCAATGTATCACGCTCTCCCCAACAACGAGATCTTACTTAAAACAATAAATAGTGGAGGTACACATGATAAAGATGAACCACAAACAAAAGTTGATCATAACAAATGTACAAAAGCTCAATACAAGAAGTAAGGCACAATACCATGAATGCAATGTGAAAGTGGGGTGGGGTTCATATTTGATTGAGTTTTGTGCTTTTTCCACTCTCGGAGTAATTATACGCCAAAATAAAGAAACGTAAGCACTATTGCCACCACCTTGGCGGTCAGTTTGAGCATTACAATGGAGCAGAACATTATCGCTAATGAATCAGAGAAACACATAACGTACGAAAATGAGCTTGAAAAAAATATAATCTAACCGAGTGTCTGATTGCCTTCACGGGTCCTATTGAAGTTTTGCCTTCAACCCCAAACATCAACAAAATTTCGTGAGACCTAATTAACTCTTGCCTACCTCCATTTTAAGATCCTCTACACAAAACCGAGCTGAAACATAAATGAACACTTGTGGGTATATTTTGTCCTTTCGCTAATTCATGCCCATACTATAGATTTTTACTCCATTAGGACCAGAATAAAACGGCTGACTGCGTACCATTTGTGTATTACTGCGTCTAAATTCAAACGTTTTCTTGCAAGATATATCTATTACATTTCCCTCAAGGTAACAACTTATAGACAAACTATGGAAACCATATCGTACGATTTTGATCCTGTGTTGCCCCAACACCAAAAACACCATCTTGTGCTTCAAAAAGTTTTGTATTGTTTTCTTTTCTAGCTCAACAAATTACTGACACTCATCGCCGTAGTAGCCATATTGTTATTTGCATTGTTTGTCAATTTCTCCGTTACAACAGACTCTTGACTTGAGTTACCTTCATCCCCCCTATCAGTAGTCTCATTGCTGCTAGTAGCTTTAGGCATATTTTTCAAAGAAGTAAAACTCAAGACTGATCTGATAGGAGGTAATTGTGTACCAGTAGTAGCTATACTATCATCCGATTTCAGAATTGATGCATCAACTTGAGGTATCTTTTTTGATTCTTCACCATTATCACTTTTGTTGGTATTATCTTGTAATGAAAACTGACTGGGTTGTGAAACATCAACCGAGCCTTCTTGTTCTTCCTCTGCATGTAGTTGGGGTGATTGACTAGGTGTTTGTAATGGAGTCTCACTGGGTGATATTATAAAACTCGAGTTGAATTTACGGGCATTAGCACCACTCAAATGAACTGACGATGGATGATTGGGCGTAGTGGTTGATAAAAGCACTGGTGAATTTGGTCTTGATTTCTTAGACACATGGTTCAATCCAGTGGAGCTGCCACCGCCATTTGGATTATTGTAAAATTCCAAATTTAATGATGTTGATGAAGGTTGCTTTGGAATGTTTAAATTGGATCGACTTTGAGATTTGGTCATTGTTGCACTAGTGGGGAATTTCAATGGTGTCATTCTCGTCAAGCTGGAAAGATTAGACAAGTTTGTTGATGAATTGGACGATCTAATCTTACTATTTAACGAAGAAAGTGAAGTTGATGATGACGAATTGCCATTGAATAACCTGTGTCCACTGCTGTTGTTGCCCTTTTGTTGGAAATATTCATGAAGGTTGCTGAATGATGGAACAGCAGTAGTGGCAGCAGATGGGGTTGCAGTGGTAGTACCACTGAATTGATGTTGCGAAGATGGTGGCATGGCTGCAGACGATGAATATGAAGCATCGCTGTCTGGAGATGTACCCAATGATTGTATCGAAGACTCAGGATTACTAAACACTCGTTGGTTTTCCGATAGTATGCTGGAAGAAGATTGTGACTTCAGTAGATTTGGATTATTGCTAAAGTGTTGTTGTTGATGTTGATGCTGGTGTTGGTAATGACGTTGTGGGAATGGGGGTGATACATTCACCGGATTACTGCTATGACTCAAGTTGTATGACCTTATAGCATCAGATGATATTGTTCGCGAACTTAAAGCGGGACGTTGATTGTGGTGATGGTGATGATGGAACTGGTGCATGCTTGAGTTATTGTCCTGCGTATTGGTACCGACTTTTTGTGGATACCCTGTCCCGTTATTTTGCATGTTGGTTGGTGAAGATGGGATTGAAAATATAGCAGATCCTTGTTGTTGATAATGTGAAGGTATGGGTTCACGAATGGATACTTTACTCAATGGTGTGGGTTCTCTGCTCACGTGTTGTTGTTGTTGCTGTTGTTGTTGCTGTTGTTGTTGCTGTTGTTGTTGATGATGTAGAGCCAGTGCTGGAGAAACTGATGACTCGGGAGTTAATTGAAAGTGTTGCTGCTGCTGTTGCTGTTGCTGCGGCTGTTGCTGTGACGGATTCACTGGTTGTGTTTGTGTTTGTGGATGGGGTACCACTGGCTGCATATACCCATTAGCATGGGGTACTATATACACGGGATATGGTTGATGATAAATCGTATTACCGTTACTATCAACTGAAACCGATACAGGTGGATGAGGAACACCGGCAGGATAATGGCTCATTGCAAGCGGATGTGGTTGCACTTTTTGTGAATGGTCAGGGTGTACACTAATAGGAATAGGTTGCACCATATTGAGGTTGCTATTGTCATCATTCTTGCTCTTTCTTTTTCTTGATGATGGGTTGTTGTGTATCCTCAAGTGTCTAGTTAACTCATCTGATCTACTAAAACGTTTGGTACACCCAGGAAATGTACAAGCATGAGGTTTTTCTCCAGTGTGGGTTCTAATATGTCTTGTTTGATGTTCTAAACGATGAAATGCCTTGTCACAAAATGTGCACTTGTAAGGTCTGTCTTCCTTATTCTTCTTTTCCTTTATTGTTAGTTGTGGTGTTGTCATCTTGAAATGACGGTCTAGTGAATGATTTGTAAGTCTAGTTTTTGCTTTGTGAATCCAGGGAGAGCAATTCTTCTTATTGGTTCTCCAACGTTGAACTGAAACGTAATAGCAGGGGGTGGATGTAATTCAGTAGAGAGGTATCTTATCTGCTTCCTCTTCTAATTAACTCTTATTCAAATAGCTTGATCAAGTATACTTTATGTGTTTTTTATTAAAAAAAGGAAAATGGAAAGTGAAAATTATTTATCAAGTGCAAATGATATAATGTCTCTTCGCCAAACTTCTTCATCTGCTGTTCTTGTTCTATTGCAGAAAATTTAAAGTTGGAAAAAGAAGAACAAGAAAAAAAAATAAAATAAAATAAAATAAAATAAATGCAGCAGTTTTGTGTAATTGTTGCTACTTTGTATTTTCTCCGGATACTCATTTACATGCAGGATGAAGCTTAACTCATATCTTATTGTGTACGTAAATTACAAGCTCGCAAACGATCTACTTCACATTAAAAATATAGTAGGTAAATGCCTCACTCATAACCACTTAGTAAACGTGAAGCTTCTTACTTTTCAGTGTATGATTATAAACAAAACATCACGCTGTTGCCATTGTCTCCCCGTGGTTACGTGTTTTGTTTTTTTTTTTTTCAGTGCACGATGTGGGGGTTAAGTGGGGGAGGGGGTTAAGATCTGGAAAGATAACAAAGAGATACACTGAGACGTACAGTGAGTCTGGGGTTAAACTTTCGACACAGTAATCATATTTGATCAGGTGCCGAGCGATTGAGGTCGCCTGTCTTTATTCAACATTACAGCATCGTCTATTGATTATCTTTTTGTTTTTCTTGTCCCCATTTCTTAGTTAGGTTTAAGCCTAGATTTAGATTTGTATCTTAGTAATGTGATGTTGAGAAGGAAAAAAAAAATTGAGAACAATAACCTCAAGATTAACGAAAGAAGATTGTTCACTATACATTTGCTACTACAATAGGAGACCAAATGATGTTAGTACTCATGTAAGTTTTAGCCTCCCTTGAATTTGCTCTACTCGCACCCTCCGCCACACATCGTACTCTTGTCACGTCCAACATCTCAGTGGTGAAAGATGAGTGTTTCTCGTCAAGGAGGCAATTGAGTGCTGTGAATTATTGGTGTAGACACGACCCTCCACCACGTTTGCAACTAAAAAAAAAAAGAAGAAAAAGAAATTCAAACTCAATAAACAATTTATCCGAGCATTAACAAAGAAACAATAAGTTTTTCGGAACAATAGGAGAATACCTTATGTACAATAGATACAATCCCCAACAAAATGTCGCATACAGAAACAGTTGACCACTGTTTGACTTATGCATACACAAACCACCACACTAACATATCTAATGTTTCTTTTTTTTTTTCTATTTGTTCCTATTGAGCATGCGTCTGTGCCCCATACATTTTCGGTAATTGTACACCCGATGCAGTTCTTGCGTATCAAGCTCCCAAAATTGAAGAAAAGGAGGCTGCACCCGCTGATATAGCCTGCACAAGAACCGTTGGACACTACGTCATCACACTTGACCAAAAACAAAAGGGGTTGACCAAAGATCACTATAATAACGGTTTTACTTCACGACCTTGGTAATATACAAGGCATGTCTAAGGCTTGTTTGTCAGGTACCGTTTATTCAACTCCAGAAATCTCTCAACATTGAGCACGTTGACTTAGTTTTATCACTAAAATACCACGAACTGTTCTACTGTACTTGTTATTGTGAATGTATATTTGATCCACAACAAAATGTTTGCTGATCTTGGGTTAAAGTACTTGGTGCGCTGGATCAGAGCCAACATATGCCTCGTATCACCCACTGCATTCCCAGGGTAGTGGTCCCACAGAAATTCGCTCGTAAAAGGGATGGAGAACTGAAACAGTTTTTTCCGAAAGAACTCCTTACCGCATCTTGCATATACGTACTTTACTTTCTCTTTGTGTCTCGGAAAAACTCTAGAGAGAGACGTTTGCATTCAAAAGTCTCTCCTGTCATTATTGAAGTACCAGTAATGGAAAAGCTCTTCGTCACGTAATGGGACTATGACTTTACAATATGTCCTATTTGATTAGCATTTGCTTTGCGTCTTTCAATCTTTGGTTGTCACCTTTTTTTTTTTTTCGTAATTATCCTCGCCCTAAGAAATTGGGAGGGTGTTCCATATTTTGCCGGAGATCCACTTGGTGCTTTAGTCGAGCGAGAAGAATATCCTTGTTCAAAAATACAAATTTGGGACGTACTGTCCCAAGTGTGTTCCCTAATTTAAACATTTCGTATAGAGCTGTGTTTGAAAATGAAGTTCAATTGTTTGACGAGTTCGCCTGTCTCGTACATGGCATCATTCATCGAATATGTCCCTACATGATATGTATGTATACAATTCTACCAACGATCTTGGTATCAATTACAGTAACAATGTCTGATTATTATCACAAACCGGTAAATAGCACAACGCTAAAGTTCTCCTTTGCTTCGTGGAAACCACCAACAGAAGCAAACAGTGCTTCAATATAAGACCAAAACACGGTACACCACTGGCAAAGCAGTTGCGACAATAGAATGGAAGCTGACAGTTTGAAAGCCAACAGTTTAAAAAAATAGGAGAAAAAAAGCAATGGCTTGGCACGGCTTTGTTAAAAGAAGAAATAAAAAAGAAACGCGGTTGTTACGAGGCTATGCTGCATGGAAACAACAAAAAAAAAACCCCATAAATATCTCGAAATCTGCCGCGTTGTAGTTGGACATAACACTTTTACCCATTAATTAAGATTCATAATGTCTGAAGAGACTACTGGCTATCAATATTATCAATACACTCTAAACTATGGGGTCACGATCCACTATGCAGTCATTTTTCTTGTCCTTGCAATCATTGAAACGTACTTTGTAGTGTCAAAATACGTCCAGTTCAAAGGCAAGATTAGATCAAAAAATTTAAAAAGATACTGCAATGTGATGATCCCATTCATCATTGGGATTGTTTTGGAAATTATTGGGTTCACGGCCAGGGCAGTTTCTTCTAAACAGCCCGAACTGCTCATGCCATATGTGATTCAATCTATCCTTATTTTGATTGGGCCAACACTTATTTTGGCAAGCACGTACATGATATTTTGCGAACTTGCAAAGAGTCTTAAAGCTGAATCTTACTCTATGGTGCCATTGAAGTATCTCGCTAAAATATTTGTCACAGGGGACATCGTATCACTTTTCGTACAGACTTGTGGTGGTGGTTTACAAGTCGTTGATTCATTAAGAGCAGCTGGAAGAGCGTTGGTCATCACGGGAGTTGTTGTGCAACTTGTGTTTTTCACTGTTTTTTGCTATGTATTTGTTTGGTTTGGTTTGAAAATTTGGCGAAACCCCACTAAAGTGGCAAAAACATTGGAACTGGCGTTTCCTAGAATAGGCAACTGGAAACACGGAATAATGGTTTTGAGTTTCAGCTGCATATTTTTGATGGTTAGATCTATCTATCGATGTGCTGAAATGATTGAAGGCACTAACGGTTTGCTTCAGTCGGGTGAGATATATCTTTGGTGCCTTGATACTGTCATGGTACAGACTTCCATTTACTTTTATTTGACATTCAACTGGACTGGCTATTTTTGTCGCGTCCATGAGTATTACAGCTCGGTTTTTGATGTTATTGAACTTGAAAGTATAATCAATTGAATTAGACAATCTTTAGAGGGAATATACTAGCTGGAGATGTATAACTTTGCAAGCTGGCAATTGCGTTTGCTAATAGCAAATAAACATTAGACTTGTTTCAGATACATTACAATGAGGAAGGTATAGTAGTTTTTAGTGGCTGATACAACTCGGCAACTATCATGTCTACAATAAATTTCTCTAAAACTCCATTTCTATGTATTAAAAATCGTATGTAAAATCAACCCATTGGTCAAACCATTGCAAATTGCTCAACATTTGATCAATTTCAGTTGAAGGATAGGAATCAACAGCACCACCGCCTTCATGATTGTCTGAAGATGGAGTATTGGATGAATTGACATACGACCCATCATCTGCTCCTCCTGCTTGTGGTGTGTGGTTCTCGGTATCAGCTCCTCGCCATATTGGAGACTCAGTCCCTGATCTTTGCATTTCCTGACGTGGTAGTATAGGATGTGGCACATTTGATCCATCTTCGTGGCGATATAATTGTTGTTCAAATACCTTGTTGAACTCGTTGCTTCTTGGCGTTGATGATAGTTTGTTGCGAGAATCGTTAGTGGTGGCATTGGCAGTAGCAACACCAGCATCCTTAGCTCCACCAATAGCACCATCATTGAACCCTAATTGTGAAAAATACTGTTTGTTAACATCAGATGAACCATGATCAACACCAATATTATTCAAGGCATTCATGTCCTCTTGTAATCTAAGAGTTAGGATCTTGTTTGCCATTTTCAAAGCCCATGTACATTCTCTAACCATTTTGAACCGTTCACGGAAAACCAACTTGTTTTGTTTATTTCTAATCGGTGACTTTTTCAAAATGGTAAATAATTTGATGGTGTTTTTCAACAAATCTCGTGATTGCAGAATGAAAACACCACCATTAATCAAACAAAGTGCATTGACACCGATATTGAATAGTAAGAGGAGAACCGAATACCATGGGGTATAGAGTAACCCTGCTTTGTTCACCTTGTCCAACACTTCAATAACACCATGGCATGCATCTAACACCATTTCCACTTTCAATCCAGTACTCACTATCCTTCTACCAATGTAATTGAAAAGGACCTTTCCATGAACACAAAGAACTAGATCATAGTAGTGCAACTTCACTTGCGCCTTTACCAAGGAGCTGACTTCATTCTCGTTTAGTCCAGAGCTCGCATGTTTATTGAATAACAAATCATTCCTAAACCCAACTTCATTGAACCATTGGTGCAATTTCACCAACTCAGCATTGATCTGCTGGTATTTGATCAAATGAGGATTGTCAGTTGGCGCAGTATGAACAAAGTTGGAAATCCTAGCAATGTGCAACAATGCCAATGCTGGTAAAGTTAACCAGTCATCCTTGACAGTTTCATGTTGGAAATCAAACCCTGGAAACCCACGACCAAAATCTTCTTCCCTGATACCACAATATCGGCCAGTTTGTAATCCAAAAACACGATCAAATGTAAACACACACCAAAAGATCCGCTTTGCTTTTAATCGTTCATACCCGGTGCATGCTAAAATGTTGTAATTTTCCTCACTGAACCCTAATCCCATTGACTTTGTCATTGTAATTGCTTGGCCTAGTGCATGTGATGACGATGTTTGTCTATGGGCAACTCTTAAATACAATGCAATCAAAAGCCAACTCTGTATCAATTCAAACGATTCCCACTCAAAACTCAAAATAGACACGATTTTGTAACCATATTTGAATAATTTCTCCTCCAATTTCAACATTTCCAAATCGGGACTTTTTGGCTTTTGGAATTCACTGAATCGAATAGCCAACGCGAAAATGAGATACAAAATGGCCGAATACAATTTAGTTTGATTCGATTTAGAGTCGTGCTTGTGCTCCCCCGTCATGGCCTCTTCTTTCATAAGCTTATCATACGCTTCGTATTGTTCACGGAATACAGTTTCATGAATAATTGCAAATAATGGATTAACTTCCTTGAAAAAGAAATCAATCAAGTATCGTTCATCAAACTCAATATCGAGTTGAGGTAAAGCAGGTAAGTTTTCTGGTGTTAGGTAATTGACTCCCGACATGTTCCATCCAAAATATTGCATCCGAGGAATGGTTACTTTTTCCTTCAGTTCTTCGGACAAGTTTGAATACATGGACTTGCACAATTCAACAATAAGTAAGTTTTGATGACGACGCGAAAACCTCCACTTGGAACTGGTTGTGTATAGCGTTTCAATCACACCTTCGTTCTCAGGCTCTTCAAACCGAGGGTTTCTGAAATCTTCCATTGTGTTTCTCGATAACAAATTCTCAAGGTACTGCACCCTATTCTCCAAATGGGCTATGTACTCCTTGTCATTTGATTTATCAACAACTGGCAATCCAAACGGCTCAGAATTGAGGGTACTATATTTACGCCTTTTGTTTGTATCTGCGCCCAAAAGTGGGTACCCATTTGATTTGCCTTGTGGGTTACCACCACCTGAATTTGAAAATGTGCATTCCTTCTTTTGTCGTACACAAGTTGCACAAGGATCTGAACCTGAACACTTGATTTTGTGCGTCCTACATCGATCACAAGCTTTACTTACTCTCATGCGTGGCCTTGAATCAGCTGCTTGTGGGGTTTGTGATTGAGCTGGTTGCAATGGTTGCGCAATAGGATTTGGCGACCCTGAATATGTCAGCTCCTGTGACAGTTGTAGTGGCGCTGGTGCTGATACTGGTTGCTGCTTCTGCTGCTGCTGTGATTGTCGATAGGAGTACACTGGTGGGAGTTGCACTGCCCCATAAGGTGAAAAGCCGGAACTCGGAGGAGTCATGCCTGAGTTTAAATTTCGCGAGTCACGAAGGTTCACGCGGGGTGGTTCCGAGTTGTTGGTGTCTTTAGACATATTGTTGGGGTCCAAATATAGCGATGGATTTGGTATAGGATGTTGAGATGAGATTTAATGATGTCACTGCAAAACCCTCTCTATTTTTGGAAGTTGGATGGGAGGTACGAGGGCGGAAAAAAAAAAAATCTAGACCGGATCGAGTTTGTGCAACGCTACCGACAAATACGGATTGAAGCTAATATTTACAATGATTTCATAATGGCATATATGCAAATGACAACTACTCTCTATACTCTACTCTTAAAATCGAACACCACCTTGTTCACCTTGTGTTCATCAAACAATTTAAATGCCTCTTTTGCATTATCAATTGAAGTCTTGTGATCGATAAAATCAGCCAACTTATCCTTCATTGTTTCAAATATCTCCAAAGCTTCCGGAAACAAAGCATACGCATGGCATCTTCCGCACGAAAGATTAAGATTCTTCAAGTATGCTTGTAACGCATCAAAAGGAAATGGACCATGGCCCATTCCCAACGCTGAAATGAAACCATTACCACGGACAGCATCAAATGCTGTCTTCATTGAAGATTCAGCTCCGACTACTTCCAATGCAGCATCGAATCCCACACCGTTCAATTCGTTGGCAACAAAGTTAGCTACTCCATTTTTCTCCTCTTGGAAGTTGATTGTCTTGTAGGCACCGATCTGTTTGGCGGCTTCTAAACGAGATGGAATACTATCAACAACGACAATCTTTTCGAAACCAAAGTACTTCAATACGTGTAATGCACATAATCCAACAGGACCAGCACCAATCTGCAATACCGAAACATCTTTAATCTCTTGAGGCTTAAAGTTTTTAGCAGGTTGGGATTTGAAGAAATCGACAATCTTTTTCACTCCGAAATATCCAGTTACAAATATGTCCGCCATAAGTAAATACACCGAGTCGTCAATATTGTCACCTTTAGCGCTTTCCGGTTTCTTCACAAGCACATTGTCAGCGTAGGGAATACGCACATATTCAGCTTGTCCTCCATCCAAGCCTGGTTTACCAAATGTGTTTGTTTTAGCACATTGACCTGTAAGTCCTTGCTTGCAGTAGAAGCATTCGCCACATTGGATCGAAAAGCAACTCAAGATATCGTCACCGGGCTTGAATTTGGTGACATCCGAGCCCACTTCCACAACAGTTCCCGTAAACTCGTGACCCACAACAGTACCTGGTTTCCCCTTGATGTGGCCCCTATAAGTATGCATATCGGATCCACACAATCCGGCATATTCGACTTTGATAATTGCATCAGTGGGAAGGTCAATCTTTGGTACTGGTTTGGACTCCACTTGAACATCAAACGGTGCGCGGAATACTACCGCTTTCATTTCTGTTGGGAGTTGAGACATTGTTGGTGGTTTATATGTGATTGGCCTCTGCAGTAACAAGAAGGATTCAAGTATCTATTTATATCGTTAGACCGAGCTTCAACGTATGTTTTAATTTTTCAAATTATATTTTTCAATTTTTGTGGGAAAATGTGGGGCCGGAGCTTAGCGGATATAAAACACCAAAAACCGGATGGTCCAATGAATTATGCACCTGTCAATCGGATGCATGCCATTAACGCAAGCAAGGTTGAATTAAAAAGTCCGATGACAGCCCTTGTAGTAGTTCCCACTAGCAATGGAGGATTGACATAAGGTCCAAATCTGATCTACAAGGTGATCATTTGACAGCGCGTTTTTCCGATTTAGGATGATTTACTAGAAGTATCGATTCTCGACAGTTGAGTTCTCGTCTACACCCTGGACTGGCTTATGCACAAAGCTCTGAAATCTGGTTAGTGGACCAAGTCTAGTACGTAACAGTCTTGTATTGAAGTGTCAATGAAATTGCAAACTGACGTGGCAAGAGAATATCCACTGTGATTTGTTTCTCAAAAAAGTGTTGTGCTGACTCCATTGATCGCCCAAAGCTCTTTGGCATTGTGGTCGTGGTATACGACTAACTGGTGTTGATCCGATTGCAGCAAGCGGTATTTTGACGATAGTGAAAGCCGGAATCTACTTGAAGTTATTTAGAGGTTCATTGGTATACTTCCCGAGTGGATTGCGTCTAATTGGATCTATACTATGCTATATAATCAATAAAGGTAGATCCAATAACCTTACCCAAGTTCTTGACAATCTTGGAATACCCAATAATCCGTCTCATGATATTGAACATTGCAAAACACAACACATTGATGCAGATGAAATTACCCAATGTGGCATAAAGTAAAAAGATTGTTAATGTAATGAATCGTACCATATTTGTGGACAATTGTGGACATGATCGGGCTATAGCATCCAGCATTCGATACACCAACGAGTCCATAACTAAGCTACAGTCGGGCAATTCTTTGTTGATTGTGATACATGTAGTTTTTAGCAATGATGCTCGATAATTTCTGTAAATAAACCACAAGTGTTGCAAAAATGAGGCATTTTGGTATTCTTCTGAGTTGAAGTAGTAAAACACATCCCAATTGTGAGCAACAAGTAGTTGATGATCATGTAGGACTTGCGGCGAGTTTTGGAAAGCGTATGTAAACAAATCCTTGATGAAGTTGGTACTAAATGTGATAGCATTTGAAAATATGAAAATCATATTGGTGATATTGCGCAAATGAGTTTGTAAAACCCACACAAAAATCAAACTTCTCAATCCTGTCTGTATCATCTTAAAGAAATAAGATGCAGCGTCGAATATAACCTGTTGGAGATTGTGCCACGTGATTTGTTGTCCAATGCGATCAAATCGTATCGTGAATATCGGAATGTAGTTGTAATACCACATAACTTCGTAAAATCGTCTGATGGTGCGGTGGTGTCTCGATGATGATGCGTTGAGCGAGTTTTGTCTGAGCAAATCGGCCATCTCGTCACGTACCCGTTGTCGTTCATGGTGTGGTAAATTATTGATGTTATCGTGTATACTGTGGTTGCGATGAAAGATCTCAATTAACGCTGTGTCCAACTCTTCAAATATATCTTGGTTAGGATCCATAATGGGTGGTGGAAGATGTGGGGTATATTGGGAAATGGAGTGCAGGTAAAGATAACTGAACAGCGTATGTTAGTCAATGAATTTTTTTTTTTTGAAAGTTGGTTTGGTCTGCTTCCGTCAGAGTTGACGTAATTTTATGAATCTTTCTCTTTGGTCACGTTATCACACAAATCAAAAAAATTGACAGCTGCAAAGATATTTACGACAAATTCATTTTGGACTCAGCTCAAGTATTTGCAACGGGTTCTTACCCTACTTCACAATGATACACAAAAGACTATACATAATATTTTATTTTCCCCTTGCAACATCTTCAAATAATTGTGATTTAATCGGCAACAATCTTTTTGCTGCTCCTTTATTACTGATAAACCGTGAATCCTCTTGTGAGCAATACAATAACTTTTTAATAAACCGAAAACAATGTAGCGCCACATCCACATCGACTCCAATAACTTGACTCATGAAATTTTCCGGTATTTTCAATTCTTTATCCAATTTCGATTTCCCTTCAACTATAGTGATAACAAAACAAGTGGTGAAGATTTCCTTCATATCGTAGCATAACACAATTGGTAAACTTGAAAGCAATTCAATCAATACGATTGTCATTTTCAATATATCTTTTCTTTTGCTGTAGAATAGCTGACCCATCCCAAGATGAATCTTGTTTAAAATTTTAAACTGAAGCAAGTATGGTGAAGTAAAACTCAAATCAAAGCAAAGTGTACGAAGAATCAATTCTTCACGGTACAAAAGTTGATCTCTCCATTTCCAAAAGTATTCACTTTGTTCATCGATAGGTGGCGGTGCATGTTTGATGTTATTTTTAATCACTGGTGGATTGGGGTTCTTCACATTGCACGCATACAAGCTGACTTTATCTGGTTGACGATACGTGTCATTCAATTTACATGATATGGCTATTGCTGCTGATGCAACGAAATATTTCGATGATGAAAGTGGCAATCGCATATAGAAACGATGCAAGTAGACGGTGGTCGCGAGTAGTGTGGGCCCATCTAGTTTGAGTTTTGTGCCTAGTCGTATAATAAATTCATGTATTGATTCCTTGACTCGAAGTTCTTGTGAAAGGGTCATTTTGGCTTGTATTCGACTAGGTGTATGATTTAGTACCACTGATTCTGGAAATATCCATATGCTAGTAGATCGAGAGTGTTTTAAATTTGAGTGACCATTACTTTTGTTGTTGTTGGTGCTACTGTTACTGCTACTGTTACTGCGGCCGTTGCTATTATGAGAACTGGCTGTGACTGCGGATGTGGAAACTGTAGCAGCTGTTGTGGAAATAGTGTTGTTGGACGTGGTTGTAGCAATGGAGTCTTTTGATTTGGGACGTTCATTATCCACTTTGATGCTCGAGGGTGTGCTGCCATTGGTGGTCATGATAAAATCAATATGCGGATTCCTCCCTGGTAACGATATGAGGACGTCGTGATGTTAGTTATTTTTCTAATCACTTTTGTTGATGATTCATTGGACTCCCACCCAAAGCATCAAAAACTTTAATCATCTTTTGGTGGCTATATCCCAACTTTTTTTTTCTTTTCGTTGTGGTTTTTGTTTTTACAGTTGGTAGCGCAAGCGTGGATTATACATAATCTATTAAAAAAACTCCCATAAAAGAGAATAAGAGTGAGTAGTGTTTGGGACCTAGTATTGAGATGGTATCATTATATTGATTAAATTGAGATAGTTATAGATGTGCCAACTAGTAGAATCCCGGCGTGTCGTGGTTATCAAATTCAATAATAACAATACATTGTTGACTTGTTGAGACTGTATGGTTGAGTCATAGCCAGAGACAGCTTAATCTCGAATCAAGTGGCTATAGCTGTACACTACTGAACAAACGCTCATCGTCTGCTATGGTTTGCCCAATTCACTCCTCTTGCTCCATGATTAGTTGCAAAAAAACACTTCAACCTCTCCTGCATATAACCCTCACTAACAATACCGAAAAAAAAAAAAAAAAATTTCAAGGACATTTCTTTGGAAAATTTTTATCCTTCTAAGAAGAAGCTGTAGAGTATACACAGGTGTAATCCCCCATAGAAAAAAAAAAATGGCCACTGATACCAGCAACTCATTTATGCACTTGGTAAGACCACATGTGCTAGCACCAGCAGCTGGATCCGCCAACGGACCTGCCAAAGTCAAGATTTACGCGTCAGCCTTGATCACCATATTGGAAATTGTTGCTAAACAAGCATTGAACAAGAGAATAATTGGTACCTTGTTAGGTATAAGATCAGACAATGGATTAGAAGTGGAGATCAGAAATGCTTTCATGGTTCCATGTGATGAAACTGGTGATTCTATTGCCATTGAAGATCAAGCACATAAATCATTATTTCATTTGTATAAGAAATCACATCCCAAGGAATCTGTTTTGGGGTGGTTTGGTAGTATGAATGAAATTGATGATACCACTTCATTAATTCATGATTTCTATTCCAAGGGAGTTGATCGTGCATTTCCATACCCAGCAATTTATTTAAATGTTGAATATATCAATGATAAAGGACAAATAACACTGCCACAGATAATAACGTATATTGGTGCTGCTGTTGGTAAACCTGCTGCCAAGGCCAACGTCCAAATTGGCTGGAACAAGACTGCCAATGTCAATAACTCATACATTTTCACCCCTATCCCCAATGAAGTAGTTGATGGAACCAATACAGAAAAACTTGCTTATAAATCATTACAAAATGCCACCATTGATGATGATGAAAATGCAACCATTTCATCAATAATTGATGGGAAACATCCATTTTTTGCTCAAAATTTGCAACAGGTTCAAAAAAACGTTGCCAATTTGATTGCGTATATTGATTCCCATGCCACTGTTAGTAATAACTCAGATGAGAATCTTGATTTATTGAGGAAGTTGAGTAATACATTGTTGACGAAACCGCCAATCTTGACTGATGTTGAAGAATTGAACAAGTTGTTTGATAACTTTAATCAAGACGTTATTATGATTGAGTATTTGACTAAAGCAGTTAAGGATCAAATTGAATTGAGTGCAAGGTTAACAGCTAGTTCGGAAGCTGACAAGAGAAATTAAGCTGGTGAACGGCGGTGGTGTCGCGAAACCAACAGGGATCTAAGTTCTAGACGTTATCTAATCAACTAATGTAACAACAATTGTAGATTCTATATCTCCACTTTATAGAGCTTTAGTGTCCTCAAAATATAGAATTAGTATTGGAATCAGATTCGTTACAACCAGCTTGCGTACGACAAAAAGGTCATGTGACAGTGTTTATGCACACTTCCGCCTTTGCTACTCCTTCTAATCTGCAGTACCCCATAGAAGAGCAACACTCGATGGTTATTTTGCTCTCATGGTGTATCCCATTGAGGGGGAAGCCAATAAATTTTGCAAGGAAATTGGATGCAACATTGTTTCCAAAAGGAAAAGAAAAAAGAAAAAACTTTAAAGACACAAACAGCCTCCCCACTTTCTAGGGATCACATTTTACAACAGGAATTTAGTTCTCAGTGGAGATACTATGTTGAATTTAGGCTTGAAAACCGGTCTATATGGCCATCGCATATGTGTCTGGCCAACTGCTCGAACAAGGGGAGTGGTGTTGGTGTGGTCTAATATGTAGAGCATATGAAAACTGTGGATGATGTTTTATTTTTTATTTCCGGTTCTATATGATTTACACAAAGATATCAATAGACACACACATTGGGATAAAAGGATTAGACCATTAAGCATTCTTACAATGAAAAGATATCGGTGCCACAACAGTTACAAAATACTGAATCTACTTGACAGCTATTATAGTATATATAGCTTAGCTGTTTTCAGAAATGGGTTCATCAAGCAATAAAGAAGACCCACTCCATAGATTGGAGTATTGGAGTTATATAACCCGTGAACAAAAGCAAACAATAAACAAACAAGAAGGACAAGAAGAACAAGAAGAACAAGAAGAAGCAAAAATTTAGTTTTATGTTTGAGAGAGATGAGATGCACAAAACAAAAGACAAAAGACAAAAAAAAAAAAACAAAAAAACAAAAAAAAAAGGGGGGGAAGTGGGAGTGGGAGTGGGAGGAGAAGAAGAAGAAGTAATCTCACAGAATTAATAAGTACCATCTGACTCATTGCAGAAAGAAAGAAACAGCAAAAGCTAAAGCAAGAAAGCACTTTTGACTTTTGATGTACTTTAGTTTTTTGTATTGCTGATGAAATGTGTATGTTACTTTTCCCTCACTTTGAAAGAGTACACTGCGGCATTTTATTTTGTCTTTTGTTGTGCGGTGTGGGTGTGTGTTAGTGTGAACAAAAATTTCACTCGCTTCTCTCTCCTTTCTCTCCTTCGCACAAAATTTTTTTTTTTTTTTTAATTTTTTTTTTTAATTTTTTTTTAATTTTTCTTTTTGAGATAAAACAACCAAATTAACCAATACCCTTCTTCTTGTTCTTTTACTCCCTTATCCATTCTTATTCTAGATAGAGTACCAACTATCTATTTGCTGATATACACTTTTGCTAGAGCTTGGTTACCGACTACTGAAACGTAAGGTACATTCACAGCTAAAGATACGCTAAATTTAAGATCAAACACAGAACGCACACGACAAAAAGAGCAGAGCAGACCAGAGCAGAGCAGACCAAAATCACACCAAACCAAAAGGGAATCGTCACTTGCACATCGATTCTTCTTCTGCAATACGCTTATACATATATCATTTGTTGGAAATAGTACTTTTAGTGCTGTGTGATACTAAAGACACCTTTTGTTTATTACCAAACTAAGTTTCAAAATCTTCACATTAGTATGTGCAATTATCGAAATATTCAAACTACAACTTCACTTATCTATATTTACTTTACCAACCATTTCATTATACCAAAACAGAAATAAACAGGGCAAAGACAATAGACAAGAGCACAGAGTTTTGAATTATTATCTTATATACACTTGAGACACCATAACAACATAATATTTTTAGTGTTTGTTATCTGGTATCTCTAGACACAATCAACAGAGGTTTACAGAAGAGGAGAGAGAGACTTTCACATATTCTAGGAGAAGATCCAGTGATTACACAGTTTGCTAGAATTATCTTGAAGGGGGATATTCGTTGATACAAGAAGCAAGAAAGGTTTTTTTTTTTTAGTATTACAAGAAGAGTCTACTAAATAAGCTATTCAACACAACTATTTAACATTTACAATGCCGAAAAGTCCTACAAGTAAGGGCTTCCATAGCAACACGAACAAAGCTAGGCCACAGTCCAATAAGAGCGACAATAAGAGCGACAACAACAGCAACAGTATGTACCTGAAACCACAACATCAATATGGTGGGAAAAACTTGAAAGCGCTAAGCAACAAACGTAGATTCAGCATTGCCAACTCAACCAGTTCATCTTCATCACAAGATTATTTATCTGATAACGAATCAGATAAAACAAAAACCACAAACCAAAATAGTGCAAGCGCAAAGCATGTACATTATATGGATTCCGATTCCGATTCATCATTGACTGCCATTTCCGACAATGAATTTACCAACTCACTTCAACATGCAGGTAAGAAAAAATCACGAGGCAAAAAGGCAGTCAGCAGTAAAAAAGGTAAATCCTACGGAAGGAAAATCATACCGAGAAAATCTCTTGGGTTGTCAAAACACAATCTTCAAGATTACGAAAATGAAGTGATTGATATTTCTTCTGGTGACAATTCTGATGACGAAGTTGATGTTTCAGATTTGATCTCAGATGTTACACGAGCTTCGGATCGACCAAGTGAACATGGGGATGGCGAAGAGGAGGAGGAAGATGATGAAGACGACGACCACGATGATGATAGTGAGGACGACGAAAATGAGCATGTGGCTGGATTATATGCTCTTATCAATAACGGGAAACAATTACGTGCTATTGACTCGGACAAAAGTGATGAGGACTCAAATGACTCGGACAATGGCTCAGATGAAGAAATACCTAGCTCATCCGATGATGATTCCGATGTTGATTTTGTAAAATTGCAGAAACAACAGAAAGCTAATGCCCTACAAGCGGCCAGGGCAAGGAAAGGTTTGAAAAAGGAGCAGAAACAGAAGGAGAACAATAAAGTTGCATCAGCGCCTGCTTCTGCGCCTGCTCCTGTGCCTGCTCCTGCCAAGTCTGGATCTACAACAAATGAAGAGCAAGAGACATCAAAGAACAAGAGTCACAGGAAAAACTCAATCAAGTATGGTAGAAGAAAATCCGATGTGATTTTACCCGATATAAACTTCAAGTTTGAGTTTGATAACGTTGCTGACATTGAAGAAGAAGAGGAAGAGAATAAAGATCAAGTTATAGGGGGCTCAAATACAGACAATTTCACCAAATCCCACGCTGTTGAAGAAGAGGATGTTGGTGAAGAAGTGGATTATTCCCCAACAATTCCCTTGGATGCCAACCAACAACACAATTTCGAATTTGAGTTTGACCAGGAGTTCCTACACATGCCCAAGATGAATGACAGCGACCTAAATTCGGATGATGATTACGAAATTGATGATAATGAGCTATTGGCTACTTTGCAAGCTGAAAATGACGTTGATGAGTTTTTACTACCGCAAGCAAATGACTCAATAATCAATGAGAAAGATGGTTCCGTTGCCAGCAAAAACCAACCCGAGGTGTTGCCATCTACTACCACTACTACAGGTGCTGATGCAGGTCTGGAAAGCGTCACGACTGGTGACAATAACGAAGAAGAAGAAGAAGACGACGATGACGATGACGATGAAAATGATCCATTTTTGAAAGAAGAGGAAAAATTTCTTGTGAATGAATTTGAAAATAATGGATTCGATGACAATGGCGATGACAAGCTTAACGGTGACAATGTATTTGACGATGATGAGGATGATGATGAAGAAGACGATGATGACGATTGTACATTCGATGATAGTGAATATTCGACATCGAAACGGATTGTCAATGCTTTTAAAGGTATTGGTGAAGATCGTAGTAAACCCATTGTTCAATATGAAAGCAGTGCTTCCCTGGAAAGTGATTATGATGAAGATGACTATGTTGATTTCATTGATTTTGATGTGCCATTTTTTGACGAGAATGAAATTGATGGAGGACGCAAGAGTGCATTGACATCTCCAAATAAGAAACTAAAGACCAATGGCAACCGACACAGTAATAGTGATGAAGATGATGACTCGTATTTGTGGAATTATTTCTTTAGTTCGGACAATGATTCATCGAGCGAGGCTGAGAAGGATCATCTTGTCCAACTTGACAATGGGACCAGAAGAAGCAGAAGAAGAGGTAGCAAGGGCCGTAAACTTAAATCAGCTCATTCCAATGTTGATGAGCTATTCAACGAAATTGATGCTGACAAGACTTTTAAGACCAAGAACAACCCTCATCACAATACTGCCAAGTTTAAAATCAAAAGTGCTAGAGAAATTGCTAGTCGAATAGATGGTAGTGGTGCTGCTTCGACAATGTCTAGCTATGCGGGCCATTATGGTGATGACGAAAACGGATACGACGATGAGGCATATGGCCAAGATAATGCGTATGATAGTTCTGAATCAACAGATGTTGACGAAACTTTACCCAGAAACACCAACCTATCACCACAAATTGGATCAAAAAAGGCCACTGAGGTTCTTTCGTCAAAGACTGCCGATTATCGACCCCCAATGTTGGGATCATGGGTTACGATTGATAGTAAACCCTTTGGAATCATTGACGGAATGAGTACACGGTCATTGCAACAGCAACACCAGCAACAACAACACCAAGTACCGCCCACCAACAAGATGCAAGAACCACGTGGAATGGTTGTTGATCGTCGGCCCTTTTCACCTGCGTCACATAGTGGATTGGCTATGGCGCAAAGTTTGGGCAAGAGGAAAAGTTATGGTCATATACGGCAACACAACATGCAACCACTGATGTCGATGCAAGTTCAAGTACAAGGGCAGCCAAATTCTGATGATCAGCTGGTTTTAGGATTGGATGATTTACTCAATGTGAGTGAATTGGACAATGATGATGAGAATGATGTGAGAATATGGCGTGATTTCAATAATGCTCAAAAATCACGAGTGCCCCTTGGTGCATTTAGAAATAAATCTATACTTCATAATCATCATCATCGCCAACAACAGCAAGAGGAGGTGCATCATAATCATAATAATTACCAGGGACATCGACGAAATAGTAATTACCAAGGACAAAGTCATCCTCACCCGGGTAAGCACAACATCAATGCAGGGTCCCAAGTATCTGGACCAACCAAGAGACGCAAATCGTCGTTGGGGCCGCCAGCGGCATCAGCACCAACGTCAGTACCAGTGCCAGTGCCAGCTACTGGTGGTAATGGCAACGCAATGACTCCAGTAGTGGCATCTGGTGGTGGTGGTGGTGGTGGTGGTGTAGGCACTGCTTCTACCCCTGCTACTGTTTCCACAGCTGCTGCTCCCGGGTATAGATCTACTAGGTCGGGGTTGTTTAGTGAAGCTGCGTTAGCTAGTGTTGAAGAGATGTTGGGTGATGATTATGACGTGATGACTTTAATTGAGCGGTTGTGAGTAAGAGATAAAGAGGGAGAGAGGTTGAGAGAGGTTGAGTGATGGTGAGTGATGGTGAGTGATGTTGGTGTGATGTTGGTGTGATTTTGAGTTTTCGTTTGTAATTTCTGTGATTGAGTACATTTCAACATTTAGTTTAAATTTTTCATTATATGTAGGGCCGTATGAATAAGATTTGTGACTTTTGAGATAACAAAGTGGGGAAGCGGCAGTAAAGAAAACGTTTTTTCAAGTCATTTTTTTTCTTTTTGATGCTTTTCAACCCCTCCCCCAGGTGTTGCAACAACTGGCGAAATACGTTTATAAAGCTTGAGTCTGGTTCTTGGCATGGTTTCATTTTGATGTGGTTGTTGTTGTTATTGTTGTGTATGTGCAGCTTGAAATTCCACGAAGAAGTTGGATGGATGTGTGATGGGCAAGGGAGGAAAGGGTTTTCGGTTGAAGTTGCCAACTTTTGTTTTATCGTAAATCGATTCGTATGTTAAAAGTAAAGGCCATGTATGTATGTAAATTGATCAAGAATGTGGAGATATGTAATTGAAAAGAAGGTTTGATATAGTGGCTTTTTAATTTCATTTTGTTTGAATTGAACGCCTTGTGATAGTTGTTGTGGTGTGTGAGGTTATGCAGTCATGGTTCTGCTTTTCAAAAACAAGGCTTAAGCGTTGATATTATTCGATACAGTTTTTTTTCCTCAATTAGGATATTGGTTACCCGATTCAGCAAGAGCTTGGAAATGGCATTAGAAGCTTTGACTATTGGGTCTATCTAAAGTCTAGTGAGTTATGTCTATTACATCATATAGCATAATGGCTCTCTGTTTGATAATGTACCTGCATGTAAATACATATATATACTTGTATACCTGTATACAAACCATCAGAGACAATAAAAAAAGGGGGAGGCGCAATAAAAGATGAGGGTGTAAACCATTTACTGTTGGTGAGAGTTTCAGATCAGTTTGGGTGAAGCTACATGTTACTAATGGCTCTTGATCTCGTCACAGGATTGCTCTAGTTCGCAAGTGCAGCATATCAGGGAAAGACCATTAAAGATAAAAACGTTGCATTTAGTGTTACAGTGATTACGGTTGTACGCCAAGAAAAAAAAAAGTAGAACACATTGATTTTTAAGGGGAGCACGGGGTCTGAACCCAAAAACTAAAACATAGTAACAATTGACAATACTCTCAATGTACATTTCATAACCTTTTTATTGTATTCATAACCATAAACTGACATAAAACTAGTAGTTTACTTGCATTGTTTGGATAAATGGATCTATGAGTTCACGGGGGATATACTTTACATGATATTGTGGATGGAGATTCTATTATCAAAAACCAAGTACACTTCGGTACGTCGTGTGTATCAGAAACTGAGCGAACACAACCTTCAAATGTAAAAGGATTAAGGTTTCGTCTCGTATTCGTATTACAAATTGAAAAAATAAAAACGTTTTCTATGAGAAAGCAATGATCAACACTAACAACCACCTCAATTAACAATTAAAGCAAGGCGTTTGCGATATAGTTGATGTAACTGAAGAGTCTAGAAAGAGAGGGATGTGAGGGATGTGAGCCTCGTGTAGTGGCTTTCTTTCGTTTGTTGCGGGAATTTCAGCACTCTCTCTACTACAAGGCATTTTCTAGTTAAGGTAATTTTCCTCTGGCTAAGCCCTGTGGTTGTGAGATTTTTGTTCAAAATGAGTAATATTTAGATTGGAGCCCACTTTAAATCATCGCCTATTTATTTCCCTCCAAAGAGTGAACTGCTTCGAGCTCAAAAAGACACTATCCTCTAATCAACAGGTTCCTTGTGTGTTGTGTGCTCTGTTCCCCACTGTCTCCCCTCTGACGTTGCATCCCTTGAAAATAAGCCTGTGCATTTTGTGTAACAAAAGTTTTTTTTAAAGAGAAAAAAATTTATTTTTGCAACTGATTCTTGTATAGTTGCACAAAGTGTATCAGAACAAAAAGAGGCTTCATTCCTTTTTCAACAAAATTTCATATAGCTCATTTTTGTTTCTTCTAAGCTTACTGTTTCATTTATAACCTACTTCTTCTGCTCTACTTGTTGCAACATTCTTTTGATGCTCCATTGACTCCTGCACCATATTTGTTCATCCAATAATTGCTCATTACCATCACATATTGAATTAAGTCACCTTTACATCACCGCCACCAAATCCACACCAGGACTGCACTCCTCTCCGTTCCACTTCACTTTCTCACCACCACCAACATGATCAAGATACTGACAAGGTCAAAAAAGAGAATCACAGTTTATTATGCATCAGTGGCACTATGGGCACTATTAATACTTACTTGGTACCACTACAACTACAAGCCAGAAAACATTGTCAATCATTCAATTTACGACATCTATGATGATCATTATGGCCAAACACCCAAGCTTAACCAACGACCATCAAATCCGAAACTATCCGGAACTTCCAACAATAAAATGAACAGTAATAACCCATCACTTCCCAACACAGCCACTGAATCAGATCCACAAGGTGAAGACGGTGAGGAAGACGATTACGAGTTTCCCGATTTCAAAAACACAACGATATATCAAACATTACTTGATGATTACAATATATCCAAAGAAATTGATTTCCATTCAACTGTGTACGATTCCATTTTCGAACAACATTCATTAGATTCAGTATTGGGCAATCTAAATTTCAAACAACGATGTGATCTATATTTTAAGCATATCTTTTTGAATAATCCTAATTGGATATTTGATCCTAATGAAAACTATAATGTTGTTTGGGGTGCCCCATTTCAGGTGTATAAAAAGATGCATAAGGAAGAATTGGAAAGGGAGTTTAAAAAGAAGTTAAAAATGCAAGATCAGGAGGCTGTTGAAGAGCCCTCTAAAGAGCCAACTGAAGTTGAATTGCACTTGAAATTGCAAAGACTACAACGGATAGAACATCAGAAAGAACAAGCTTTGAAACAGCAAAAAGCACAACTCAAGCATCAACAACAGCAAAAGCAAAAGCAACAGGATCAAAATCAAAATCAAAATCAGAATGCACCAGCACAGCCACAAGGTAATAACGGGCCAGTAATGAACCAGTTGGATGCAAGAGAAGAGCTGCTGTTTGAAAACTCTCCCGACTTTGTGGAATTCCAACGAACATCATACGCCAAATGGAAATCTCACGAAATGGATCAAAAAATAGTTGACAATGTAAGCGTATTGAGATTATACAACAAATGTTACGTCACCAATGATGAATCGCAACAACAACAACTGACTAAAAGATTCATCAAGGATCAAAAAACATTAATACGACAAATTGACGATGAAGTGACGCAAATTCCCAAATTCACTCCGTCTGATCAAGAAAAACGTATTGCTGATGTTGAATTTAGTGAAGTTTTCCAACGTCGCGTTTATCCCTGGCTCTCATTTGAATTACCGGTATTTGAACGATGGACGGGTGATATTTCCAACTTGCCGCCAAATTATCGTGACATACTCAATGATCCAAGTCAACCAGTAGCTAAATCTACCAAACTATCGAGCAGCAATTTCCTCAAGAGTTATAAAGGTTTATGTCAAGGTAAAGGAATCGTTTTATCCATTGCTGATAAACACGTTGATGATAGCGTGAGCTTGATCCATTTACTCCGTGCATTAAACAACAAGTTGCCTATCCAAATTGTTTATTTTGATAATTTGAGTGATGATACAAAGAGGAGGATAGTTACTGCTGCTCGTGAAGACTTTTCCCATTTACCACAATCCTATTACAAAATTGCCCATTTGTTTCCTTCCGATTACCTTGACCCTAAATCAAAGGGTTTACCCAAGCAAGAAATTTGGTTTGTAAATACCGCCAGCGTGATTAACGAACGTTACAAGATGAAGTTTGGTGGATTTGCCAACAAGTTGTTGGCTACGTTTTTCAATTCATTTAATGAAATGATGATTATTGATGCTGATACAGTAATGATGCAAAACCCTCAGGAATATTTTAAACTTCAAGGTTATAAAGATACCGGAACCTTTTTTTTCCGTGATCGAGCCGTTATTCAGAATCGAGCATTACTGGATGGTGAATTTTTCAAAAAAGTTTCGCAATCAACTGTTGATTCACTCATGTTTGATGTTCCTTTACTTACTGACTATACACTACGTCGTGATTATTTCCGGGGGTTGCTACATACAATGGAATCAGGAATGGTGTTGATCAATCGTCAATTACATTTCAACTCCATTCTCATGATTGTTCACATGAATTTCATGCATCCTTTAAAACGTCTTTCCTATGGAGATAAAGAATTGTACTGGCTTGGGTTTGCCCTTGCTGGTGATGAAAATTACCACTTCAATAAACATGGAGCAGCAGCAATTGGACAAATGACAGATCCACAAGAAAGATTACGACCAGATGGATCGCTCCACAACTCCAAGGAGTTGTGTTCACCCCACCCAGGTCACATCAATGAAGAAAACAATCATACTTTACTATGGATCAATTCAGGTTTCCGATTCTGTCATCAAGCACCCATGGTCAATTTCGCCAAAGAAGTGACATTGGGATCAAGATTGAGATTTCTCCCACAAACAGTGGAAGCATTCAGGACTTTTTATTACAGTCCATTACGTATCAAAACGGCAATTGTCCCACCACAAGATCCTGAAATACATCATCGATGGAATAAACAAGATGAACCTACTCATGGTTGGTTTATGGATCAGCACTATTGTCAAAAGTATCTTTGGTGTGGGTATTCAGTGATTGGTGGTAAAGTTAGTGAAGATGAGGATAACACGATGGAAGGGTTGGTTATTGAATATAGTTCAAAAGAGAGAGCCATGTTTGATTATTTGGGAGACATTTGGATCGGAATGGAGTAGCCCTGTAGTGAAGTGGATCTGGTTTTGCTGTATATATATATATATATGTATATATACGTATATAATGATTATAATGATAGTTAATGTTTATATTTTGAAGTAGTCTACTGAATTTGTAGGTTATACTCAGAAGCTTTTATTTGCAATCATGAAAAGTTAACTGGTAGTACCCTTCCCCCCCTCAAAAAAAAATAGAGGTCGTGTGATTGTGTTACATTCAAATTCGATTCGTGTGATTGATGATGATGTGTGTGCGAGGAAAAAACTTTCCTTTCTAAACCAAGCCTGCAACCAACTTACACACAGAGATACTCACCACATCAGTTGATATTACAAAACTACAGTTGTATCAAACACGTCGTCTCTACGTAACTACGAAAGCAGACTTGTATTCTAATTTTATCTAAAATAAATCTATCTCTTTGAAAAGGTAGACAGAATACACAAACTATAAACAACAAAAGGATACTTAGACAAGCCCCCCCTCTTTGAAACGGTGAACTTTTGAGCATCAGTCTAGTCAGTTAGTCAACAAAGAGAATGTCTAGAGTGTCAGCTAGAAGTAATAAGGGGATCCATCGAGGTCGTGAGGATGAATATCGTTATGAAGACATTGACACTGAAGTTACCACCGAGGATAAACAAACTGCATCGAGTGGCAAAGAGACGGATGCAACTACTACTACTACTACTACCACAAGCACCACATATAACGACGCTAAATCCCGTGATGATCCGGAGTATGTTGACAATGGTCAAGTAGATGCTGATGATGCTGATCACGAAGAGATAAATTGTGGTCCTTGTGGAACGACGACAGAAAATTTTGATGAAGATACAGATCCATATGGTGACATGGTTCAATGTGAAAAGTGCAATACTTGGCAACATATAAAGTGTATGGGATTGAAAAAGAGGTCGATACCAGATGATTATATTTGTGATCAATGTTCAGGCAATCCTAGACCCAAAATTAAAAAGAGAAATCTGTCAACTTCTTCTGCCGCTGCAAAAGGAGATCCTAGTGCTAAAAGAAGAAAAAGCTCCACTGCTCAAAATCCCAATGGCGGTCAATCTCAAACACAATCCCCAACTGCTCTTGATGGACCATCGAGAATTCTTGAAGCTTTAAACGATCCAACACGAATTAGTATCGCTAGAGCATTTTACAATTTCTTTAAGAAGGCGTATCCAGTCAAAGAGGGTGAAACAGTTAGTGATGAAACCAAAGATGACAAAGCCACATCCTTGGCATTGGAAGTTGAGGATATCATTGACCGTGAATTCCCAGTCAAGACAGCCAAAGCAAAATACACTGATGAAAGTCGAAGAGTCTTGTTTGTTTTGAAAAAACACTTCACCAATGATATCTTTGCTGGTAAAATTACTTTAGATGATGTTGTAAAAAAGACACCACAAGAAATCAATGAAGACATTGCTAGAATTGAACAACAAAATAAAGAAAATATTAAAAACATAGTCTTGGTTGAAATTGAACAAGATCAAATCGTTAGAAGAACTCATAAAGGTGAAATTATCAAGGAAAATGAGAATGAAATTGTTGATCAAATCGATGATAGTATAGCTACTAGGAAGGTTGATCATCGTCGATTCTCACATCACGATTCTACTGCCCCAATGAAAATTATGCATTCATCAATTGAGCATACTGCTTACAATAATGCTAATCCAAGGTTAGGTGGTGGTGATTTTTCAAGTGATAATGAACACAGTGATATTGCAAATGCTCCAAGTGATTATGACAGCGGTGTGGAAAGTGATGTAGGCGAAGTAGATGGGGATAAAGAAAATGTTGATGAAAATGACAGCAGTGCTAAAGGCAAACCTAGTGTTAATGAAGAGGCAAATATTGATAATAAATCCACTAGTTCTCTTAGTGATGCTCAAGCTAGTGAAACACCAGATGAAGAGAAATTAGGTCCAATCTTGGGTGAAAAATTGAAAAAGGTCACCGGAGGAGACAGGGATGACTCTGAATCGAAAGAAGCTCCCCCATCAAAGCAACGAGTTTGGAGTGGATCACTAACGTTTCCTGACTTTGCCCAATTCAATGCCGACGCTACGTTTTACTCATCTACTGATATAGATTCCGGTTACGAAATCCCACTCCAAACCGCCAAATCAATCTTTGTCGAACCGAAATATGTTATTCAAGGTAAATTGGGCCGTGATAGGTGTGACTCCTATTTGAATGCAATTGTATCAACACGAAACTTGTATATTGTACAAATCTCACCTAGTGATGACGCAATCGATAAAGATAGAAACAAACGTCATTTTGACAAATTGTATCATTTCTTGATTAAAGAAAATCGAGTTGGCGTTTTGAGTGGTAAACCCCCATTTGTTAAAGATTCTTACTTGATGCCTATTGATTTCAGAGATCCTCATTTGGCTCAAGTTTTAACAAATCATAAACGTGATCAGCATGGAGTTGAAATTGGCTTGTTTGCGGTGTTTGTTGTACAAAAGAATTATACTCCTAATGGATCTGGCGCCAATAGCGTTCGCAGTAGTGGGAATCATGGCGATGTGCATAGACCTAGTTATGCACGTGGTGGACCTAGTTATTCAGATGTTAGCAGTACTCTGGTGCCCCAAGCGCCATCGCACAATGATAGCAATGATTTGCATTCGATCTTGAATCAATTGCATTAAGAACGTGGGAAGGTTGTTGCTTTTGCTTTTGATTTTCTTTTTTATGTGTAATGTGTTACGACTCCTGATGTATATAAGCTTGTAATAATATTTGTTAATGATCCGTATAAAAGGGTCTTATGCTAGGTGGTCTGGCTTAGCATGCTCTAGAGCGTATACATTAGAGGAGTAACTATCGATAGTTGGAAATTACGATATGTATATTAAAGTGTATAGGTTTGTAATTGAATTAGTTTGAAACTCACCAGTAGAAGCCCTATGTATTAATCTTTATTGTCACTGGGGGATGCCAGATATGTCCAGAAATCACACATTGGACAACCCATTCCCAATTGACAATCTTTAACTCGACAATGTCTTTTGATTTCTTCAGTTTACTCCTATGTGCCACCCTCTTTGATTTATCGGAAAAACTCCTTGACCCATCTACGCTCTTGTATAGTGCGTCGGCAATTTGATTGTTCCCATAATCACAAATCAAGATATCACCATTGTCATTCCCACCATGCAATGATTTAACCAAATTGAAAAATTCATTATCAACATTGCCATCGTCATCAATACTCAATTCAGCATAGTTTAGCGAACTTGCACCAAATGCATGAAAGATAAACCTGCACGTATCCATTTCGATAATACTCTTTTTGGTGGATTCAATGTTACTCGCCGTTGTCATTACAACATGGCAATTTCCCAACAAGTCAGCATGCAAATCCATTTGGAAATCCAAACATTGGCCCAATTCGTAATTTCTCCGAAATTGGTACAAGTCACAATTGGCCACTGTGTTTAATTTAGTCGATTGGCCCGCTGGTAAACAATACGCTGGCCATTGGTCTAAATCGACAACGCCATTGATGACATCATTGATATAGGATTCTGATAAAATGGGCCATCCGAGAGCCAAAGCTTGCAAGTATTTAGAGCTTCGACAAAAGTTATTTGATATCAATGCAACAAATGTCAATTCACTAGTGATGGAATACGATGATTTGAGGTAGAGTCGACCACCACTGCCAGTTTTATCTTCTTGTGGGCGTTGCATGTATTGGAAAAGATCCATCAAATTTGTGTCCAAATACGTGCCGCCATTAGACTCGATCAAATTCTTGATTGTATGTTTTTGCTGCCCGTCAATATTGGTAATACAAAATAAGCTATTAGCGAAAAGTTGTGAGGTTTGAGTAACCCCCTTTTTCGGTGATGGACTAAGTGGATGTATCATTGTTGAATGACGGGATAGTTTTGATGGTGTAGAAGGATATGCTAACGATACTCCACTTGTCATCGGATGCATAGCCAAATTTGGTGTTGCCGATATCTCATCCCTAGTGTCATTGGCATCTTTTTCGCACCTTCTTTTGATTTGAAACTTTTGTTGATGCATAACCCAGTCGCCTAGCTCCATTGAACATTGAGAAATTGATGCCACAAACTCCTCATTTTCGGTCGACTTGCGACTTTTGGAGTTTCTCTTGTAATGAATCACGTTGTATCCTCTGATGCATCTTATTCCATTCAACAGCTCTTCAGTAGATAACCCAGTAACCACGCATTTGAATCTCTTGTCCTTTACATTCAAAGTATCTCCAATTCTGATATCCAACGGGTTCAAATCTTCATTCTTGATACGTGATGAGTCTTGCTCAAAATCTACAATCGAATAGTCACCATACCTAGAACTAATGTAGCCACTGTACATTTTCAAGTTATAGGTTGCCCAAACGCTATCTTTGCAAATAATATCCTCCTCATAAATGCAATCAGACTGTTCCTTTCGTAGGACTCCGTCAACTATGTTTTCATCATCCTGTTGATATGGATTGTTATCACAGGAAGGAGTTTGCGAATCAATAATGTTGTTGACTCTTCGTTTAGGAACGATTCTTCGCTCGTCAGAGGCTGTTTTCTCAGCAAAAGTAGTGTCTCCGTAATTCACATCCGATGTAGTTGTGTAATCTGCGTCAAGGTCATCATCTTCCTCTTCTTCACTTTCACTCAAACTCAAAGAGTTGATTCCATCAGGAGAGCTAGGTGGAGAAACATGTCGCAATGGCACGCCATCCAATATACTGCGTGAATCACTTTTAGAGTCGTTTTCAACTTTAACGTCGCCGCCTTCTTCGTCATTGGATGTATCTGCTTGTGTATGATCTTCATCGGTACGTACCAGCTGATCAGCAATTTTCTTACTCGGCGAAGAGGACGATGTTGAAAATGTCTTATCGAAAGGTGACGCAAACACTAACGGCTCCGAATGATTTCGCAATTGGGTACGATGACCAGGTGTGGTAACCGGATTGTGATTTCTATAACCATCTCCATAATTTTCAATATTTGCTGTTTTGCTTCGTTTTATCTTGGTCGGACTGTGTGAAAGTTTGCGTTTTTGACGACTTGGATCATGGTCAATCTTGTCCTTCGAGTCGTCAAACCCCACAGCTTCTTTATCGTCTTCAACTTTCACGTTTGATGAATCTTTCTCCTCATCTGTTTGCACTTCAAGTGTATTTGGTTTCAGCAAATACAAAGACGTATCTGGTTCATCCTGTGTATTGATGACCTGTCTGTGAGATAGTAGTTGCATGTTATTGTACTGGTAATTTTGGTTTGCTTGTGATTTGACAATAAATGGGTTTTGAGAGTCCGTTTCACTTATGTGGCCCTCCTGCAGTGCAAACAAAATTGGCTTGTTTATAACTTGGGTCTCAGGAAGAGTGTCATACAGCCTCTTTCCAGAACCATCAATATTTGGAACTTTCGTTGTATCGTCATTTTCTTGAGTTGGTTCTTCCGAATGGGCGACAAATGATTCAGAGCTTTCAACATGCGGTAGGTCAATGCCAAAGTTGATTACTTGTGTTTCAGGTAAATTTTGAGTACGACGTCGAATAATAACCTGAGTTTCTGCTAAATCATCATATCTACTACGCGATTTTCTAAACCTTTGTCTAAAATCTTTGGTAATCGGTTGGGTATCCTGTAACTGTTCAAATTCAGCACGAGAGCCATTGCCAATAATCTGCGTATCCTTCAAATCTTCCAATCGATGTTTCACTGGTTGATCTATGGATGAAATACCGTTTCTCGGTATGAGCTGAGTGTCAACCAACGCACCAAAATTAAGCTGTGTCGGTATTGGGTCATCCTGTGTTTGTAGTTGGTCAAACTTATCTTTATTTGTATAATCTATCTTGCTTTTCTGAGTTGAATTCCCTTCGATATCCATCGATATAGCTTCGTCGTCTTCGTCATTCATTACTTGTGTATCTTGTGAATAGTTGTTACGAGTGTGGTGTGAAGCAAGCATCTGAGTTAGAAGTGACTGATCTTCATAATACTCTCGATGTTCCTCTTGTTCTTCTTCGTCATCGATATGGGTGTCTTCCAGTGAATGATCTGTGATTGAATCAATCTCAAATTGTCGTGATTGGCCAGAATTAAAGATATCTTTGTCGAGCTGGCCCGCATTGATTTCACAACTATTTTCTTCTTCGCGTGGGATATGCACCGATTGGTTGTGTTCTGCCTGAGTGTCCAGACTCATTTAATGCATTATCTTGGTTGTTGGTTTAGATCAAATTGAAATGTTAACTTTATTTTGTCAGCGCGTTTTTTTGCGCGAGTAAGTGCATTCACGGACGAAAATTGTGAGTTGGAGGCAGAACTTCTGTACAAATCTTCGCGTTGGAAGAGCCTCATACTAAGTGTTACTTCTACGGCATGACAACAATTGATTTACAAGTTCATCATCATTATCATTATAAATATCTATGGTAAAGCTATATTTTACGATGATGCCTTAAACATTCTTCCCATCAATGTACTAAAAGCAGCTTTAACCAATGGCCATCCATTATCATTTTTAACCGCATCACCATTCTCTTCCAATCTTCTCAATAAATATTGTTTAGTTTCCAATGGTGGACCCCAGGCAACATACTTGATAACATTACCAATTTGGTAATTTTTGATTAAATCATAAGTTACTGAGTCAGCCATACCCAACAATTGACCAAGCACAACATTGCTTTTGTTGACATTGGTGGCATTTTCCTGAGTGTAAACTTTGGAGCTGGCTAATTTCAAAGATTCGGCATTGTGACTAGCAACAACTAAATGTCCAATGGTTGATTCTTTGTCCTTCTGGTTCAAGATGGAGTCGATACAATAGGTAATTCCAGCATTGTAGTTGTCATCAGTATCTTGTTTCGTTTTGTGGATAATCGTAGCACGTTCTTTTTCAGAATGGATGTATGCACCACGCACCAACTTCAAACCTAATCTGTAGTTTTTCTCCTGAGCCAATCTTTCTTCATAAGCCAATAATGAAGCAGAGTCAGAAAGGTACATCTGGATAGTACCAACCACATAACAAGGTTCATTCAATTTGTTGAATTTTTGATACAATTGACGTTGCAATTCATACACACCAGGTTGCAATTCGTACTTTTCAGCATCAATAACAGCCACAACAAAAGGTGCAGTTCTTTCAGGGTAAATTTCAGCCAATTTCTTGTTTGCATCATACACAGCTTGGCATGCTTTTGACGCTTTAGCAACCAACTCTGCAAAAGCAGCTTCTTCTCCATTATTGTAGTTTTTCAATACATGTGCAGCATTTTTCACAAATCCAGTTGGTTTTAATGCAACGTAACCCGATGGTATGTCATTAATGTTTTTGTCACAAGTTTCAATCATTTTCGTGATATGTGGTACCAAAATTCCATTAATTGATTTAACAGTTTCATCGATAATAAATTCTGGATCAACATTGTCATTGCCATCACATGCTTCAATAGTCAATGAAATCATCATGTTGTTAATGCCTCTTTCGTGCAAACGTAATCCGGTTTGTTTCACTTCTTCCAAAGTTTCACCACCGCAGTAAATTCTGTACACCAATGCCTTGATAACGGCCATTGGTACGTATGGGAACAACTTGATGCATAATTTCAATATTGGTTTGTTCAAGGTGCATAATCCAATCATGAAAAACGAAATCAACTCCTTATTATTGAACGCCTTGAGATATTCATTTGGTGATACTTTTCCTGGATGTGTAAGGCGTGAGCTAACACTAAGCGGAGAAGCTGGTGTTGGAGTAGCAATACGTGCTCCTTGTGGAGCATTAGTTGGTATCATATGGTTTGGATCATTCTGAAATGATTGTTGAGTAGCGGTATTTTGAGCGTTGGGTGTATCATGAAAGCGTCTATAAAAGGTTGGTGTTTTAGCAAATGTCTTTAAAGTTGAAGCGTAGGATGCTGTAAGTGATCTTGTAGGATATCTAGTGGGTATTAATCTAAGAGACATTGAATGGTTGGGGAATAGAAAACGAAAAAGATATAGAATAGGGAGAAGGGTGGAAAATAAAAAGAGGAATTTGTATTTGGTTTATATAATAATGGATTCTTGATAGGATACGGCATCAGTTATGTTTGTATTGTTTTCATTGCGTTTTGAAGAAATTACTCCGATGTCATCAATTAGGTTTTGTGTTATTACATGTCCAAAAATGGTTAAACACAGCGAGCAGAATAATAAACTTCACGAGACGTAACTCCTATTAAACACGAAACATGCAGAAACAAAAAACTGTCGGTAAAGAAACATCAGACCATGTGACACATACTCTTCCAGCTTCGGCTACTTTATCGTTTTTTGACAGGGGGGGAAGTACCTGCGCAGTGGGCGATCCTTGCTTTGTTTCCATAACATATCCCGTAATTTCCTCAAACACTATCTCTTCTTTGTAGAATGTCATACGATACGATTGGTTTTTGGCATCTGCATTTTGAGTGAAGGTACCGAGTTTACCCCACATTGAATTTTACTAGCTATAACGTAAGCGGATTTATGTTAGCAAGGTTTTAGGTGTATTGTCTCTGGTAGCGCTAACGGGAACTAACTTTTTAGATAACAAATTCAAAGTAATCAAGGAAAATTTCAGCGAGGTTTTGGAGATCAGCCCCAAAATGGAAACCAAGACCTTTTCCCTTTCCTGCTGTGGTAGCTCACTTAGATTCTCAATTTAGGGTAACTTACACCGGACTACATCTTTGAACAAGTGGAATATGATTAGAGACTACTATTTGGAAAATAGTGAGGAGATAGCCATGTTCCGTTATCTTTGAACTTTTCAAAAGAGATAAATACGCTAGCTCAATTTGTGATCCGTTGGTGAACGAACTTTCCGTTTCTTCAATTAGAGCTATGGAAATTCGGAACTTGAAAAATAGCGGAACTACTCACTTGTGCTCCACCCGGGCTCCAATTATTCTTCCAAGTACTGCATGGCTCTTTAGAGAAGTAGTAATTAAGTCTTTTCTTTGAAAGCAGTTGGTAGCTATCGGTTGATGATGAGATGAGAGAAAAAGAAAAATTGTTTACATTGGCAGCTTCACCTGTGGCTACCATAGTTTTATGGCTAAATGAACGGCGTCTTTTCTAACTTAAAATCCACAAACAGGCCAAATGCTAATACGACATTGTTTACTGAGAAAAGCAATACTTGTACCAAGACGGTCATTGATCTTGACTCCCATTTTGCATAATGTTCTGGAATCAAATGCCACACAAACAATTCCAACTCCAAAGGAATCGAACAAGAAACAAAAGAGGATTTACCTAAAGCCAGACGAGATCAGGAACCGAAAGAGAAAGAATAACGGCAAGAGAAAACTGTCAACCTCACGACTGTTACCACGTGATGATGCACCCAAAGTTGATCTTGCATTGATCCAGGAGCTCTATCGCAAAAACAACGACCTTGCGAACCCGCTGACAAATGATGACTTGTTTCGATATATTGAGACATTCAGGCCATTTGAGCCCAAAATTGGAAGAAGAAGGTATGATCAATTGACCAAGGAGGTCAACAATGCTTTCAAAAAGAATCAAATTATCAGTTATATCAATTATTATACAAGCAAACACCCTGACTCACCACCTTTGATACCAAGATTAAGCAAACATCAATTAATAGAATCGTTATTTATGCGGTACTGGAGAATCACGAAACAGGATTCGAACGCATCAAATGATGAATTACTCAGTTACAGAGTCATCGAGTTAACTCCCGCTCAAAGATTTTTGCTTGATCCTAAACGATCTAAATTCATACGTAATATAATTGCATGTAATATCAAAGTTCAACTTGGCAAGAATAAGTTGTCGGTATCTGGTTTGAAGCTGGATTTGGATTATATCGAGGCAGAGCTTGTGCAGTTGAGTAATCAAATCAAAACAGAGGAAATTGATCTATCGCTGATTGGAAAAAGTGGGAAAACTGGATTTGACTTTAATGAAATATCAATGACCTCGCTGGCCTATTTTGAACAATTAAATGATAACAAATTTAAAATCTTGGCCCGCTCACAACAGAACATTGATACAGCAAAAAGATTAATCTTGTGGGCACTCGATAACAATCCACATATCCAGACTTTGCTCTTCAACAAAAAGGCAATTACAAATGCTCGACTACTACCTTATGTTAATGAAGATGTTTGGGCATGGTGTGATAAGCATGCTCAATATTATAGTCTATTTTTCAGAGATAGGAGACCCGGAGCCCACAGTGACTTGGTGTTTGAAAAATTTGACAAGATGAATGACAAGTTTTTGAAGCTGAAGCTGTTAGGGGAATTGGTGGATCATAAACTAGCATTGAAATCTGAGAATGACAGTTTCCTTGATGACGAGTTATCACAAGAAGTGTTGAATATGTTCAAATCTATTGGAACCGCAGAAAAAGAATCCACCGACAACTATTCCACCGAAAAGGAATCTACCGAAAAGGAATCTACCGAAAAGGAACCCACCGAAAACGAGTCCAATGAAAACGAGTCTATTGAAAACAAGTCCATTGAAAACGAGTCCATTGAAAACAAGTCTAGGGAAACTCAAAACATCACTAATGAAAACCCGGTCGACGCCAACAGTGACACTGTTTCTCAAGTAGTTAAAGAGGAAGAGCCTCTTAGTGGGACCAAGAATGAATTTGATTTGGACAAGATTATCAAAAACAGACATGAGTCAGCATCAACAACCAATGATCATGAGCAACATTTAAATCTCGAAGAGTTGCGTCACGAATTAGGTGCTTTTGACCATGATTTAAAGCTTGAAGATTTCCCTGATGTGTCGAATTTGATTGTTGATGCAGAAAAGCAAACGAGTGATGAAGTACTTGAAATTTTGAGAGCTGAGTTGGGAGCGTTTGCAGAAGATGATGGAGGTGCTGGTTATGATGACACAGAAGATGTTACAAAAGCGTTGGAGCTTGTTGATGACGAACAACGGAGTCGTGATTTTAATGATGGCTCTACGTCCGGCTCGCGCAGTGACGATAAAACCTCTTTGCGTCAATCGGTGAAGTCGTCACCTCTTTCGAAGCAACAGATTGACGATTTGTACACCCAATTGAATGATTTGGCATTTGCCAATGGTCTTCCAGGTGCATCAAGAGATGTAGAACCTTATTCGGCATACACGATCCAATTTGGTTCATTGTTATTTAAACAAGACAAAGGCATTCAAGCTGCACCTACGTCCGAACAACTTGTTAAAGCAAACAAAAGTCAGTTTAGCTTTTTAACTAGCATCCCGTTTATCAAAGACTTGGCTACTTCTTTGCCCATTTTATACAATGGTAACCAAACATTTACAAACAAGATGCAAATTCGATTAGTCCCATCCATCTACGTCAAATCTGACAATTCAAATCTCCAACAGTTGCAACAGTACCCGCCGGTCGAAATCCAAGCTGATTTGAATGATTGGGGTAAAATTAAATTAGAAACATTGCAAGTTTTATCTATAGAAGCAATCAATAATTGCTATGTTGCAATGCCTCACATGGCGCTGGATTTACAAGTGTCTAAATTGATAATTGGTGATTTGTTACAACCACAAATGGAAAGCCAAATTGCAAATGGTATTTCTTTTGATAATCAACCGAATTTGTCCAAATTTTTAGAAGATTCACAATTGAGTTTTGGTGGAAAGATACAAATCAAGCCTTCTTCGTCAATTGAATTGTGTATTAATGATCAATTGATCAAGTATGATTTTGTTCATTTGACATACAAGACTGATTTGATGTTTGATTTGAATGGCAGAGAGTTGTGTTTGAGTATAGTTGAAGGTGGAAGTTTTGGAGGGAAAAGATTTGAGGTCATTTTAGGTGATGGAGAGTTATCCAATGATGATTTTGCCAAATTTCTCAATGATGCGATCCGATTCTATTCCGAAATTTAAAAAAAACTACGTCAATGGAATACAAAAAACGGGAACAATCCACTCATTCTCTATATCCTTTGTTTTGGAATATTTATTTCGTCGGATCTTAAATACATGTACATACTACCGCTACTTCTCTTCCTTTTCTTGTTCTTTTTGCAAATGTAAAACTCAGTTTTCCTGTCATTTCTACTTCTTTTGTTCAAGCGATTTGACGTGCCTTTCCAAATTGTTGATTGAAGTTTGCAATGCAATTATATCGGCAGCAACGACGGTATTAGCAGCATTATATTGATCCAACAAGTAATAGTATGAAGCACCTCCGGTGACTGTGACACCCAATAAGAATCCAATGAAACCGCCTCTGAATGCACCCACTTTCTTAGGTTTTGGTGGTGGTGGTGGTACTACTACTGTTTCTGTTGCAAAAGTACGAATTGATCTAGCCAATGGTTTAGAAATGTGACGTGCAAACATTGCTGGTGTGTAGAGCGTGTGAGGTGTCTGGTGGAAAAGGGTTTATAATGGAATGATTTTTTTCTCAGTCGTTCTTTGCTGTTACCACCACTCGGTTTTAAGGTAAAGAGAGTGAGAGTATGTTTGTTATGCTACCAAATGATAGGAAATTATATTGATAAAGTAACTGACAATCGTATATGGTACATCATTTCCATTTCCAGTTCTAAGCCATTCCCCTGTTAGAAGCAACTAATTGTGCCAACAACCCTGTTGCAAGCTCTCCCTTGGGACTGATTTGTAAAGTGTTGTTTTTCGGCTTTAATCCCCCGGGTAAATTCCTCCATTGGCAAATTCGCATTCTTGTTCTTCTCTACCCGCCGCTTTGTCATGTGAATCCAAAATATCTTTCACAATATTTTTTGCAATTTTTCTCAAATATTTCAATGTAAAATAGCAACCTACATCCTTTTAGCAAAATTCATGTTTAGTCGATCATGGTATAGGGTAGCTCCTACGTTAAAAGCTACTCAGCTTATCAGAATACAAGGCTATGCCTCTACCCGACAGCAAGCACCACGTACTCAACGTTCAAAGATACTTCGACGAATTGGTCTCGGAGCAATTATTGCTGCCGCCAGTGGAGGGGCAGTATACATTATCGATAGGGAGTACAACTCGAGTCTTGCTACCAGAACTGTGAGGGCTTTGTATGTACTTCTTTGGATTGCATATGAGTACGGGTTCAATAGTAAAAAGTACCCCAACTTGGATGACTTGCACGAAGTAGCTAGTGAAAAATTGCTACAACTATTGGCAACAAATAAAGGGCTTTACATCAAACTAGGACAGGCCATTGCTAATCAAGGAACGTTGTTTCCCAAAGCTTATCAGAAGAGATTTCCACAGTTATACGATGATGCGCCAACTGATCCATGGAATAAAGTTGATGCTGTTTTGAAACTAAATTTAGGTGCCAATTATCAAGACGAGTATTTTGATTGGATAGAGCATGTACCTATTGGAAGTGCTTCTATTGCACAAGTGCATAAAGCTAAGTTTAATGAAAAGTTGGGCGGTCAAGAAGTGGCGTTGAAGGTGCAACATCACTACATTAGCAATCAAGTTGTGGTTGATTTATGGGTTTACCATTTCATGTCAAAGGTGTATGAAAAAGTGTTTGATATACCATTGACAATGTTTAGCAAATTTATTTCAGAGCAATTGAGCACGGAAACAGATTTTGTCCATGAGATGGAAAATGCACAGAAATTGCAAACCTTGATTAACAATGACCCGGAATTGAGAAATATGAATTTGAAAATTCCAAAGAATTATCCCAAGCTAACCACCAAGCAAGTACTCCCAGCTGAATGGATTGATGGTATCCCGTTGACGAAAAAGGAAGAGTTGCTTCAAAAGGAATTTGACCTCACATTGATGATGACACAATACATCAAACTCTTTGGCAGACAAATATTCCGGTACGGATTTGTTCACTCCGACCCTCATCCAGGTAACTTGATTGCACGAATCAACAACAAGGGAAAGCAAGAACTTGTGCTACTCGATCATGGAATATACACCACGCTTCCTGAAAAATTTAAATTGCAATACGGTAAATTATGGAAGGACTTGTTTCTACTAAACACAAAGGGAATAGAAGAAATAGCTCTTGATTGGGGTATTGCGTCACCTGATATTTTTGCAACATTAGTACAACTACGTCCAGTGAAGATGGACACGTCCAACCTGGATGAGAAGGACACTCGTGATATCTCGGATCTATTCAAGGATTTTATTGGCGATAGGCTGAAGTTTCCCAAAGAATTGACGTTTGTAACAAGGACCATGAGAATGATTCAGAGTCTTAATCGAGATTATGGTTCTCCAGTTAATCGTATAAACTTATTGACAAACGAAGCCATTGCTGCAATATCAACCGAAAAAAACCTCACCTGGTCCGATTACTGGGATGTGGCTAGAATTAAATTGAGTATGGTTTTCTCGGGTCTAATTTTCAAAATGATTCGTTTCAGACAATGGGTTTCTGGAAGCACGAATGAGAAAAACCAAGGATTAGAGGATTACATTGAGATGTATATGGAAAACACCGCCAAGTCATTAGGTATAGAATGGATGTAGATGTATAGTTTATAAATAGAATTAGAACGATTTAGAGAAGCATGGCATCGCGGACAAATCCATCTTTTCAATGCTCATCGTAGACGAAAAAAAAAAAAAAAATAAGAATTTGAACTTTGTTGCAAAACCAATATCATTACCAGCTCTCCTTCCAACAATGGACTTAAAGACAACGTATATACACAAAGAGACGGAACCGATTTATGTGGGTGGAACTAGTGCAAGTATATCTGCTTCGGATGGGCAATACTTGGCCACGCCACTTAACGAGGATGTCATAATCACTGACTTATTCACAAATGAGATTTACCACCGAATCGAAGGTGATGACGACGAAGCAATCACAAGTTTATGCATTACCCCTGATGGAAAATACCTTGCCATTTGTTCGCAATCACAACAACTACGTATATTTGATATTGGGGCTAAGCAAATCATCAAGACCTATAAACTTTCATCACCGGTATACATTTCCACTGTTGATTCGACCTCATCGCTATTTGCATTTGGTGGCTCAGATGGTGTTGTTACCGTATGGGACATTGAAGGTGGGTATGTCACCCACTCATTGAAAGGACACGGTACTACTATTTGCTCAATCACATTGTATGGAGAGTTGAACAATTTGAACAGCTGGAGGTTAGCTAGTGGTGATACGATGGGTACTGTCAAAATTTGGGACTTGTCTAAACGGAAATGCATACATACTTTGAAAGACCACAATACTGCAGTGAGAGGGGTTGCATTTGATGACGATTACGAGTATTTCTTCACTGGTGGACGAGACCATGTTGCTATTATATACAGCACAAAGAATTTTAAGCTGTTGTTTACCTACCCTATTAACGAACAGATTGAAGCATGTGGGTTTGTCAAATACGTCAACGATCGTCAGTTTTTTTATACGGCTGGTTCAAATAATGTCTTGCGGTTGTGGAATATAAAGACAGGTGATTTGATCGCCCAATCTCCAACTCCACTAAAAACCAATGAGGAGTTGTTGATCATTGATGTATTGAAGGTGTCTGATCACCAATTGTATTTGGTCATCAGCGATCAAACTTTGGTGGAATTGGATCTTTCGGTTGACGATGAGCGGAGGGTTGGAGATATTGTGAGGGAATTGCCCGTTGTTAAAAGAATTGCTGGTAACCAAGGTATCATTGCAGATATAAGGTATGTGGGTCCAAATAATAACTTTTTGGCAATGGCTACAAACTCTCCAGCATTGAGAATTATGGATTTGCAAAAGCCATTCGAATTGAAATTATGCGAAGGTCATACTGATATATTGAATGCCCTTGATGCAACCTCTGATGGAAAATGGATTGCTACAGCTTCAAAAGATGGTGAGGCCAAGTTATGGATTTGGAATGATGGGGAGGAGAGTTTTGAATTGTATGCCACTTTCCAAGGTCATGCAGGATCTGTCACTGCAATTTGTTTGAACAAACTGACACTGGAACCTACTTTTCTCATTACTGGATCAAGTGACTTGACTATAAAGAAATGGTCGATTCCAAAGACGAGTGGAACCACCGTGAAAACATCTCTATACACTAGAAGAGCCCATGATAAAGACATAAATGCCATCGACATCTCTCCCAATGATGAATATTTTGCCACTGCATCATATGACAAATTGGGAAAAGTGTGGAACTCTCAATCTGGGGAAACCATTGGTGTTTTGAAAGGCCACAAACGTGGATTATGGGATATAAATTTTTACAAGTACGATAAATTGATTGTCACTGGAAGTGGTGACAAGACAATCAAGGTGTGGTCATTGAATGATTTCACCTGTCAGAAAACCCTTGAGGGCCATACAAATTCCATCCAGCGAGTCAAATTCTTTAATCCACAACTGCCACAACTCATATCATGTGGTGCTGATGGATTAGTGAAAATATGGGACTATAAAGCTGGTGAAGAAGTTCGAACTTTGGATAATCACGACAATAGAATCTGGGCAATGTGTTTGCGGGATGACGAAGGTGATGAGTTCATCACTGCTGATGCTGATGGTATAGTGACTACGTGGACTGACAACACAGCTGAGGAAATCAGACTACGCGAGTTGGAAGCCAAAGATAAAGTTGAACAAGAGCAGAGTTTATCTAATTTTGTGAAGAATCAAGATTGGAGTAATGCCTTTTTGTTGGCATTGACATTGAATCATTCTATGAGATTATACCATGTGATTAAGTCATGTATCGAAGCGAATGAAGATGAGGAGTCACCTATAGGATCAATCAATTTGGAAAACACGATCAGTCAATTGAATAATGAGCAACTTGTCACATTGTTTAAAAAGATTAGAGATTGGAATATCAATTTCAAGTTTTTCGAAATTAGTCAATCATTGATTTCTGTAATATTGCAACATTTTGCTGTTGAGACATTGGTTGAAGTACCAGGACTAATGAAAATTATCGATAGTATCATTCCTTACAATGAACGTCATTACAATCGATTAGATGATTTAATTGAGCAAACATATGTTTTGGATTACACGGTTGAACAAATGAATAGTTTGTTGGCTTGAAAATACAATCTGCTTTACTAAATAGACCCACTCCTTTTCAAATGATATCACCATTTCCATATTTTTTACCTTTTACACACTCTAATCCTTCACCACCATAACTCGTTAATGGAACGACTTCAACAAATGCTCCTTCATCTACTTGACCACCATTTTGCTTTACCCATTTAGTGCCTCTTTCTAAGTAATGTTGCCTACAACTAGTTGGCGTATCATTCTTGGCACCATCAGCATTCTTTAAAGGTGAAAACTCATCAGTTCTGTCGACTTCAAGACACCCGAATTTCGATAATTCAACTGAAGTAAAAACATCAAATATGAATTGTTCCAATTTGATACCATTTGGTGTTTCAGGTTTATAAAACTGACCAGTTTTCAAATCAATTGATGGAATCTTCTTCTTCGCAATGTGGAATGGTAAATATTCTTGAGATGAAATCCATTGAGGAATCATTTTCGTCAACAAATCAATTGAATAGTAATGATTGACAATGTTTGCTGCGCGAAGAAACAACTTTGAATCATCTTGTGGATCTCTCTTTTCAGCTAGTTCTTGCGAGATTTCACTGTATTCAATAACGCATGGTCTCTTTGTATCATCGTTAAGAACAATCAATCCAACACTTTCGTTGGCATCTCTTTTACGAACAACTTTTGTAGCCAAATCAAATTGTTTGTCAATAGCAAATCCAATAAATAATGGGTCAGCAACTTTGACTAATGCATTGTCGACACAATACATGTGTATATGTTTGATTTTCTTATTAACCATATCTTCCAAGATTCCATTGTTTAATAAAGCCTTGTATAATCCACCATTCCCATCAGGTGATTCACATATGGCGTTTTTCGATTGAAGAAGAATCTTTTCTCCCGATAAATTAAAGCATGGCAATGTACCTTGGTTAAAGAAAACAACCTGATTTTTGTCTAATCCGAAATAGTTGTGTTTGGTGAAAAACTCCTCGGTCGATTTTCTTGTTGGTCCACTGGTCATAATGTACCACATTATAGTTGGCAATTTACGCAATTGAAGCTTTCTCTGAGCCAATTGTTCAATCTTGAGAATCTTTTCTGCTTGGATTTGGAAAAGTGGCTTGTGTGAAGGCAAGGAAACATCATAACAGCCCTTTGGATCACTTGAACCCAAACGGGTTCCTTGACCACCCGCCATCAAAAGCACCGCCACTTCCCCCTCAGCAATGGCTTGGTATCCCAATTCCGACCAGTGTTGTGATATTTCAGAGTCAAGATCAAGTGTAGATGCAGTCTGCTCAGGGGGCAACTGGGTGAAATTCTTACCTGATGAATTTGAAGACGAGTATTTAATTGCGTCAGAAACAGTTGCGACTAATTTGGATGGATCTTCAATCGTCGATAGTTGACTCAAAAATTGAGTTTGCTGATCTACTGTTAATTCATCAAAGAATTTGAAGATATGACCCTGATTTGCCTTTTTAAAAGTGTCGAAAATGTGTTGCTGTGATTCAACTGTCATTTTATGCATAAATAATTCAAGGTGGAGAAACTAACAAAGTTTGATAAAGCGAGGGTGTTTTGGCTGGTAGTCGTTGAACGAGTGTCGATGGAGAATAGTTGATTGTCAATCAAGTGTTTGTTTTGTTGATTTATATATATGAAACGGAGACTTTGAAATTTTCTTCTATTTTTTTTTTTTTTTTTTTTTGATTCAGCGTGTAGAACCTATTTTTAGCTTTTTTTCTCGACTTTTTTATACAAAGTGGTACTGGTTTAGTATGTGACCCTTGATTTCTAGTACCCCCAATGCTGTTGCTACGCTCTAGGATAACAGCTTTTCTTGTCTTGGATGCATTGCCCCAATGTTTTTTTTTTTATGTGGGCGCTAATGACTACTGCAGCGGTTTTTAGTGTAGAAGGTACTGCTGTGCCTATGTTTTGAATTTTGACGTTTTAGGAAATCTAAGTAGAGAACAGAAAAAAAGAAATTTTTAATCCAAAAGGGGAGGAAAAAGACTCCTTATGAGGTGGAAGACGTGTTGCGTGGTGTATATCTCTACTTGTTGGCTACTGACGTAGACACGTGGATACTTCATGAAGCATAACAACTGTCACTGCCACTTATTGACCTCCATTCACTTTTTGAGGTACTATACCAGCCTATATGCAGTGTCAGTGCCACATGGAGTTGCAAAACCTGAAACTCTCAGTCGAATTTGCTTCAACCCTTGTCAATGCTTCGTGTCTCCCATTTCGATTAGCTCCAGAGTGATGGTATTGAAGGAAGTGAGTCGCCAATAACTAGGCTACTCCATTCAGTGATGAGATACAATCATCAATTTTGAGGAAAGTCGAACTACCAACAAGATGTATAAATTTGCAACAAAAATTTTCCAATATCTCACTCTTGTAAAATAATATGCTTCCGTTAACGGATCTACAATTTCAAATCCTTGACCTCGTTTGGCGAAATGTGAACCAACATCAAGCCTTAGCTCTTGCTCCACTATATTCCACTTTTCATTTCGTTGTAAAAAGGAAATTGTACAACCATACTTATATTTATAACGATGCAACAGATTGGGGATGGCTGTTGAGCCTTGGGACTCACAAGTAGATAAACAACCGAAAAAGTAGTCGACTTACCATTGTCTCACTAAGCAACCTTGAGAAATACATTTCAGCAATGGATGCAAACCAATCGATACTTGTTTTCGAAATTCGTAATTGTTTTCAAGCTTTGCTTGAATTCCCATCTTAGTGTTTTTTAAAACGGTCAAACGGTACGATGTTCCTGCGTAATCCAACTTCCCGGGGTCTGTACTCTTCAAAGACAATCTAGTTCGCTTCAAGCAGGAATTTCGACACAGGGTGGAACAAAATGACCTTGTGGAGGAAGAACAAGAAAGTTTCTTGCTAAGCTTGATTACGAAATAAAGTCGTGACAACCAATGAATCATCTACGAAACGTATACAACCAAACTTTTCAAGTTGGTTAACAAATTTTTGAATATAATTGAGTTTATACTTTATTATCAACGAACTGACCAACTAGGTAAATTCAAGTTTACGTAGCCTTTAAAAAAGTTGCGCATACACAACTTTCTCGAAGTAGAGGTGGATCCTCTTTGTAAACACTTCAACACTGCAAGTCTTCAAAGATTAGCCTTGGATTGTGGGAATTATTTGGACTACTTTTCCTCGGGTAAACTAAATGAGCAATTTCCAAAACTAATTGATTTGACACTAGACGACCATTCAAAGTATCATGATTTAAACTTGGCAGCAACTCAGGAGCCATCAGAAGTTGCAACCCCTCATTATTGTCGCTAGTTGCAAAACCCCTAGATAGTTGAAGAGTTTAGGAAGGCTGCACTTCAAACTCCCCTCAGCTTCCATTAACTGTTAGCGTGAGGATACAGTAACGAACTATCACGAAATCATTGTCGAATTTTTGAGACTCGTTAGTCCACGTCTTTACTATGGCCAGATAAGGTGTCATACCCAGTCTGGAAGGTCCAATAGGCAGGGAACGGTCAGTCTCATCATGACTGGTCCACTTGGAGACTGCTTTAATATTCACTACAGGCAGTTTTTCATTGTCGATGAACTCAATACATTCCGTATGCTGCGAATCGAACCTATCTACTCGTTCCACAAAAGCCAGCCAGATTTGATTTCAATGAAACCAGAGTAGACGAAAATTATCATACAGATGGAGGAACAAATGAAACTCTTGTTGAAATTGAAACTGAAACTGAAACCGAAACAATGCAACTAAAACTCAAATCCACGCTGAAACTGAAACTAGAACTGAAACCCCCCATTGAAACTACAATTGAAACTGCAACCAATGCTGTAATTAGAGCACAATCTGTCGTTGAAGGTGTGCACAAAAACAAGACTAAAGCGCGAGGGATTCGCTCACGATTGAATTAGATGCGAAGTCTGGTGGAAAAGTATTTGGAAGCCACTCTGAATAAAAAGCATAAATGATTCAGTTTGAAACGGTTATCTCTTTATTTGCAATGAAACGGAGGGAGAGGGGTATAATCTCTTGGCTCCACATGCTTTTGGAATTAAAAGAGACAATCTGCTATGAATGATTACAATTTTCTTGAACCTGATTTGGCATTTCACTTTGTGTAATACCAACATTGTTCATAATTTTTGCAACTTTTTGAAACGTCGCATCTATTGTGTCTATAGTTTGTAGGGGGTGAACTTATTACTGCCAAAACATGGCGCTTTGTGGATGTGGACTTTGATACTGCTTCAAGCAATTTCGGAAACGTACAATGGAACTCGACTGTAACTGATAGTGATTGAGAAATGCAAGACAATGAGTAAATGTAAAAAAGGTCGTCCTACATCCGACAAGGGCTCTCAATGTATCTTCTGTTAACTAAAATACCAAGGCTATAAAGAAAAGATTTTCCGATCTGTTATAACATGTATCGCATATGGGTTGTTAATTGTCTTAGCTTCTCGATATCTTGCAAAAGAGATACACCACTATAGGTGCGAGTTCTCACTCGAATCCAATCGACAGCAGTGGTTAGTATCTTTGTGGCGTGAGCCTCTAAACAAGGAGAGCTAGAGGTTAAGTACTACGCAATTTGATAAGTTCCAAAATATATCTCCTATCTTAAAGTAAAAACCCATAAATATGAAGCAACCGCTTCTTCAAGAATAATAACCACACACACACACATATATGGTGCACGACCCTACCCTTGAGCGTAGTAGGTTGCTGGGGTATATAAATCATCTTCTCTTACGCCTCTTTCTTCCTCCATGTGTCTTACATTCCAACCAACGAAATCCAATTCCTTTTGAATGTAGTGTATCTCCTTCATAACATTTGGATCAAACATTCTAGGAGCAATTATATACTTGGCGATAATTGGTGTGATGACGGCTCCTGCAACTAAGCCTTTAAATGTGGACATCATTGGTGACATATTGAATTGAATGAACTAAATGTGTATGTTGTGTAAGGTAAAAGTGTGAATATGAGTAGGAAATGGTTTCTTTATTTCGCTTTTGAATGAAGTACCAGCTGTTTCTATATGGTGATCTTGTTGACAAATAACTTATGTTTGGCTCTGACTCCGGGGTAGCGTATTGTATCGTTAAATCTGATGTTGGTGGTGGTGTTGATTTGTTTATGTACTCGTAGTTAGGGTGAAGATGAATTGGAAGTCTCTGGGGTGTAGAGCTAGTATATACAACTATTTGAGTAAGGAGTTATTAATCGAAAGTAATATATGGATCATGTAATTACTAAATCAAAAAAAAAAGTGGGGATTTTCTTCCTTAAAAAAATAATAGAGAGTTGGGGAGTCATGTGACTGAGTCAAACTGATTTTTAGTTTGTCTGTCTCTTTTTTTTTTTTTCCCCGGGTTTTTCCCTACTATTGTGAATTTTGTGTATTTTGTCCATCAGATGATTATTTTTGTTGTTTTTAAACCCGAGGATCATGATAGAAAACATATAACTCCGACTAAGCTATTGGGCCCGCTATTTCGCTGCAAGACGGAGTTACCGATGTAGATTGTAGTGTCAAAGTACAATTACGTCATGCATTGTTCCGTGGCTAATGCTCTCAGGTGAAGAATTGCTTTGGTTTCTTCGAAGTCCAAAGACAAATCCGTTTGCAATAAAGGCTCAAGGTGATACTGTCTCACCCTTTAATGACGGAACAAGAAACTTGAGGATGTGACAGCTGAACATCCTGAAACTTGGATACAGCCTCTAGTAGTCGAAAGTCTTCACTTTCGTCCTTGTACGAAACTTTTTTAGGGCTGATTTGCCTAGCTCGGTACAGTGGGCCAACTCGCCATAGCTCCAATCTTTTCAGTTGCATAGATCTGCTCTATTTAAACAACACTTACTTGTCAAACAGGTTGTCGCGTTTAAAAAGAATATTGAATCCGGCTTCATCATTTCCGTTAGGACAAAAGTGGTCGTAGTTGATGCGGCGCTTGTTCGAAAAAAGGAGTACTCTTTTTGAAGTCCCTGCTTTTGTTCCAACTTCAATTGAACTAGCACAGTAGTAATGTCTTCCCAACAAGCTTACTACAATAAGGGCTATAAAAAATCCATTTCGGATACACACGCCACCAGAACTGTGGACAATTCAGTCAGATACATCACCAAAGTACTTAAGCCTGAATTCAAAGTGTTGGATGTTGGTTGTGGTCCAGGATCTATTACTATTGACATTGCCAAGAATTACTTAACTGAAGGTGGGTCGATTATTGGTGTTGAGCCAACCAAAGAAATCATTGATACTGCCAACAATTTGAAACAATCAATTGCTGCTGATCTCGACAACATTTCATTCCAAATTGGATCAATTTACAATTTGCCCTTTGAAGACAATACTTTTGATTTAGTCCATGCACACCAAGTTATTGTTCATTTGGAAGATCCCATAAAGGCATTGAAGGAATTGGCAAGGGTTGCCAAACCAGGAAAGTTTGTCACTGTGAAAGATGGTGATTTGGAGTCAATGATTTTTGACCCACCCAAATACGATGTGCTTGGAAAGTATAACATCATGAGTGCTAAGAATAGGGGATCAACTGATGTGAAATCTGGCAGAAAGTTACTCAGAAGAGCAATCGAAGCTGGTTATAAATCCAGCAACATCACCACGTCTTCATCGACAATGTTATTCACGGGAGTTGAAAAGGAGAAGCGCGTTTGGGGTGAATTGCTCATCAAGAGGGTGGAAGGCGGAGGTGAAGTTTTAGTAGCAGATGATGAGAAAAAGAACGAGGAGCTCAAACAAGAAGTAGTCAAGACACTAAAAGAGTGGAAAGATGATGAGACATCGCTTTGGAGTGCAGTCAACTTCGAAATTACCTACAAAAAGCCAGAATAGGGAGAACTTTGTAAAATGTATGTGTGTATTCTTTCAGTTTGATCTACACCAAGCAATCATTTCTGTTGGCCACCGTACAATTTCCTCCACTCATCAATCTTCTTTTCGTCAATTCTCTTGAAAAGATATTCAGCAGCGCCAATATTGTGACCAGCAAGCAAGACGAGGGTGAACTGATCAGGGATGGACAATGCAGGTGCATTCAATATTCTATTAATTTGTATTGACGTCAGTGGCATGAATGGGTAAAACACTGCTGACAACAAGTAAGCAATATTGATTCCAACATTGACAACCGCATCAATTCTATCAGGTTCTTCTTCAAAACTCTTGTTATCAATACGATTCGATTGTAAGAATGCATTACCACGCGCCGACAATGCCATGGCAAGTTCCAAACCTTTTCTGATTTGAATTCCATCCATAGCTTGAATGTACTCCTTCAATAATGCATTAAACTCGTTGACAAATTCCTTGTAATTTGGAATGTTATCGAGATTATACTTGGGCAAAACACCATTATATTTGGCATTGACAAATTTAACAATACGATTGACAAAATTACCCAAGTTGGCCAACAACTCACTATTATTCTTGGCGACAAATTCGTCCCATGAAAATTGAGCATCACCAGTTTCAGGTCTAATTGAAGCCAAGTAGTATCTCCAAACTGATGAGGAAACACCTGTTTCTTTGGCATTGTTTCCAAAAACACCAACACCTCTAGATTTGGAGAATTTCCCACCTTCGTATTGCAAGTATTCTGTTGTGCTTAAATGGTACAACTTGGTCCAATTGTCTCCAGTGCCAATTTCAGATGCAGGGAAAACAACTGTATGGAATGGAACATTATCCTTGCCCATAAATTGATACAAGTCGACATTTTCTGGGTTTTTCCACCATTTGATCCAGTTTTCAGTGTCTGTTGAGTCGTTCTCTCTAAAATAGTTGGCAGTAATGGAAACATAACCAATGGTGGCATCAAACCAAACGTACAACACTTTTTCTTCATAACCAGGCAATGGAACTGGAGTACCCCATTTCAAATCTCGAGTAATACATCTGGGTTCCAAACCTTGCTTAATCCAGGAGTTGGTTATAGTCTTTGAATTCTTAGACCATACACCACTGGCTTCTTCCACCCATTTTTTTAATGGTTCTTCTAAATCATTCAATTTGAGGTAGATGTGAGTGGAGTTTCTTGCAACTGGTTTTGCTCCATCAACTTTACATCTTGGATTGATCAAATCCAACGGGTCTAATAAGTTACCGCACTTATCACATTGGTCACCTCTAGCATCTTCATAACCACATTTAGGACATGTTCCTTCAACGAATCTATCAGCCAAAAACGAATGATGTTGTTCACAATACAATTGCTCAGTGGTTTTTTCTTCCAAATATCCGTTCTTGTGCAATTTAAGAAAGATATCCTGAGCAATTTCAGTTTGCAAATCAGTTGTAGTTCTACCAAAGTAATCAAAGCCAATGTCGAACCAATCATAAACGTCTTTGTGAATCTTGTGGTACTTGTCACACAATTGCTTTGGTGTGACACCATCTTCCAAAGCTTTGGTTTCAGTAGCAGTACCATACTCATCAGTACCGCAAATGAAAATGGCATTATGGTTTCTATTCTTGACATATCTGGCATATATATCAGCACTCAATACTGACCCTATAATATTTCCCAAATGAGGAACGTTATTAACGTATGGCAATGCTGAGGTAATCAAGATATTACGTTCATCTGGTTTGGGAACAATCCTTTCTGCCTGGTCCTTTACCAAATAGTCTTTGATGTAATTTTGAGCCCCAGTGTTTTCTTCCTTGACTCTTTCGACTTTAGTAATTGACAATGCATGTTGCACACCTTTATTTACCTTTTCGGCAAACTCATTAAACCAATTATTGGATCCATTGACGTAAATTGGATACAATGACGAAAAAAGAATAATCTGCGATGGGTTGACTTCAACTTTAGATGGAGTTGAAACTTGAACTTGTTCAAGACTTTCCTTTCTATTAGTCAATACAGCTTGATGCAATTCTTTCTCCTCAATCTTGATATGTTCATCAATCGTGTAGTTCTTTGCCAAATACTTGACAATAGCATTAGGTTCGAATAATTCGAATCCAGTCTTTTTGTCCTTCAACAAAACGCCAATTTGATGATCACTGTCTTCAGGTAATTTTACAACGAGTTTTGGGTCATACGCGGCAGCAGCAATGGATAACTTCAAATTGTTGACCAAAGCCAATAAAGTCTTGTCCTTGGATCCGTAAAGTTCTAAGCTCATATTGGTAGGAGGGTATTGATATATATGCAAAGTGTGGATGACTCAGGCTTTGAATGGAATTTTTTTTTTCACTCATTTTTCCAATCCTACACAAATCTGACAAATCTGACAAATCTATGTTGGCTGAATCTTGTACAAGATCTAAAGTTGCACCTATAAGCTAATAGCAAAAAGGTTCTTCTTCTCTAGGGTTGTATACAAGTTAGATCTAGTGTTTTACTTATAATACTTCGTATGTATAAAAATAGAAGATTATCATATCGCAATCCGCGGATATACGAACAAGAAATATAGCGAGTTGGCTGTATAACACTTACGCTTTAGATTTCATTAATTGACAAGTTTGAAATTGTTAGGTTACACCATCATTGACTACCACCATTATTAATTCATTACTAATTCAAGCGGCCTCTACTAGTCTTGAGTATTTATAGCTGCCCACTTTTCCGTATTTCTATATATTTTATAGTCTATTCTACAATCAACCTCTCATTTAAACCGTACATCATCCTGACGAACAAGTAGTAACCAACAATAAAAGAAATCGAGTACAAATGGCGAGATTCGTTAATTCGATCATCATGGGCATATCAATGCTCATCTCAATAGTGAATGCTACGTCGGAAACCAACAATACAGACATAGTAATCAATACAATAAAAGAATGTTATGGCGAGCTATTTGATTTTCACTATGACGTTTTCGTAAGTAATGGTGGAATGGTCTTACAACTCAAGCCCAGAGAAGTGAGGACAACGAACTTTTCAGTAGGATCAAATGACTATAGGCTAGACTTATGTGTGGGTTTGGCTATGGGATTAAGATTGATCGGAGCAGTAGATATAGGGCCACACAGGGATATAGACCCGGCAATTAATGACACGCATGATGGTGGTATAAGGATTATACCGCGAGATGAATTCATGAGAAATATAATGGGGGTACTGTTAGGTAGAGCGCATGATATTTACACAACAGGCTGAGCGTTTACCGACTATAGTAGTTGCGTGGGTGATAATATACAGTTTGACTTAGTGCAAAGGAATTTGTGTGGAGTCAAAGAATGAGGCGTTCAAACCAACTGCCCCACGCAATCATAATAAGTGCGATTTAACACTAATAGTTGGGTGGCCCCATCACAAATGCACGAAAAGGTAATGAACATGGAATTCGGTGTTCTGGTGAATATTCAATATGTTGCGGGTTTGATATGGGTCGTCAATGCAACTAGATATTGTTGTGCGCAACTGTAGGTATATACGCGGATTGCGATATAATACCTTTTATATTCATACGTACGAAGAGTTATATAAGTAAAACACTAGATCTAACTCGTATACAACCCTAGAAAAGAAAAACCTTTTTGCTATTAACTTATAAGTGATAAATCTTCTCTCTTTGCATTACTATCTAGCTTCGTGTCGTGTACAAAATCCAACAGTGTTATTATTAGAGATATTGAGATTCCCAACACTTCGATATTTGTCTCCCCCATACATTCTCCTTTCCCCAATGGCACGACAACTTACTCAACTCCGGTGTTATTCCACTCGTGGAGACATATTCAACAGCATCATTACGAAATGCACAATTGCGGCACACAATGGTCCTCTTTTAAACACAACCTATGCTTTGAAGGATAACATTGTTACCCAAGACTTCCTCACCACGGCAGCCTCACACGCATTATACAATTACCAATCACCATTTGATGCCACTGTTGTCAAACTACTATTCGAGAATGGGGCAACTTGTATCGGTAAGGCCAATCTAGACGAGTTTGGAATGGGGTCGTCAAATCTAAACTCATACTATGGTGCAGTCATTAATCCTTTTAATGAACAGGCAGTTCCTGGTGGCTCGTCAGGCGGATCTGCGGCAGCAGTTTCAGGAAAGATTGCCAGTTTTTCAATAGGTACCGATACAGGTGGTTCGATCAGGTTGCCTGCTAGCTATTGTAATGTGTTTGGCTTCAAACCAACGTATGGACGTATCTCACGGTGGGGTGTAATACCGTATGCACAAACTTTAGATACAGTGGGGATAATAAGTGACAATGTTGACTTGGTGGAGAGAGTGTATGATGTTTTGAATGTGGAAGATCAAAAAGATCCCACGTCGCTCCCACAATCGGTGAGGGATAGCATGAATACTACTGATCAGTTATCGCAACTTACATTTGGAATACCGCTGCATTTCTTGTTTGACGAAGTATCGGACCAGGTCCGATCAACATGGATTGAAGTGATGGAACATCTCATTGATCTTGGGCACAAGATCAAATTCATTTCGGCCAAGGCAATCAGAAAAGCATTGCCTGTTTACTACACAATTGCTACATCTGAAGCTGCATCGAACTTGGCTAGATATGATGGAACTAGATACGGCTATACATCAAACCCTGTAAATGTCAATGACCATCCCATGGAATTGATTTTTAAAAATAGGACGGAATCCTTGGGTCCAGAAGTACGGAGGAGAATACTATTGGGTAACTACACACTAAGCTCCGAATCGGGTGATCATTACGCAAAAGCTACTGAGCTACGTGAAAAATTGACTAGAGAACTATCATCGGTGTTCAAAATGGAGCATCCACTTCTTCAAGACCTGTATAATGAGCAAGGTTGTGATTTGATCATATCGCCAACTGCAATGGATGTTGCTCCCACAGTACAAGAAAGCACCACGAAAAACGCTGAGAACTTGATAAACGAGTACATCAATGATATATTCACCGTTCCAGTATCACTTGCTGGTTTGCCAGCAATATCGGTCCCGTTCAATGGCATCGGTATTCAATTGGTGGGTCAATACGGTGACGATAAACTTGTTTTACATGCGGCGAAGCTAATCAAATGAGAATTGTAGAAATTATATAGACCACGGCAAAAGAAAAAAAGCCATGCTTCGTATAGAAAGTATTTAGAATGTTTGTATAAGTTGAATTATCATTAATCGTTAAAATATAATTGAAACAAAAGGAAAAAAAGTAATCCCCTCCCCCCCTTTGCTCTAAGATCTGTGTTGAACTAAAATGCAAAACATATATCTGTTGCCTTTACTTTCTCCCCAACAATGTCAAAAACTCTTCTCTTGTCTTTTGATGATCTCTAAAGCATCCAAGCATACAACTCGTTGTTGTTGAACTACCAGTCTTTTGTACACCGCGACTCACCATACACATATGCGTAGCCTCCATGACTACCGCCACACCACGAGGTTTCAAAATCTCACTCAATGCCATAGCAATTTGTTTAGTTAATCTTTCTTGAACTTGAAATCTTCTCGCGTACATTTCAGCCAATCTTGCCAATTTACTCAACCCCAAGACCCGCTTGTTCGGGATGTATCCAATGTGCACTTTACCAAAAAAAGGTACCAAATGATGTTCACAAAGGGAGTATATTTCAATATCTCTAACAATCACCATTTCATCGTGGTTTTCTTCAAAAACGGCATTCTTGATAACATCACGGATATTGTCTTCGTAACCCTTTGTAAAAAACAACATGGCACGAGCATATCGTTCAGGTGTTTCCAAGATCCCTTCACGATTGGTATCTTCGCCCAATTCAGTCAAGATTGTCCGAACGGCATCAGCAATGCGCTTTTCGCGCTCAGCTGCTTCTTCAGGGGTTTGTTCAATACGTGATCTAGCACCGTGTGAAGGCCATGAAAGTCCATCTGAGTCTATTGGCGGATTAAGGATCAAAGGTGATGCCGGTCTAGTTTGTAGTGGTGAGTTGAGATCGAAATGTGATGATGCAAGTAATTTGGATCTTTTGGGATGCACCACTGGTCTGGGGGAGTGGGTTCCGTTGATGGAGTCATGGTCTCTCTTGAGATTGTGGTTCTCGCTGTCTTTATGCTCCGACATGCTGCTCCTAAAGTCAGTTAGTTTTTCTTTGTGACAAGAGAAGAATGACGAGTCCAAACCACTTACGAAACGAACCTTTTTTTTTCCTTTTTCTTTTTCCCTTTTTACTTTTTTTCACTCGCCATACATTCTCATTCCAGAGTCAGATCTGTAAATCAAAATATGTAATTTATAACCATAAAGAAAAAAAAAAATTACTTCATCATGTATCTATACATACACACATCAACTACGTAAACGGATTTAAAACACGAACAGTCAAGCATGGCAATGTCATACCAATTTCTGCTCTCAACAATACTGGAACTTCAGTCAACTCTCTAACAACTTGAATATGAGAATCACCGTCAATTCTCGTTTCAAGATTCTGCAAATATGGTGCCAAACCTGAAGCATTTGACCCTTCAGACTCATCAATGACGGAAGAAGAGTTTGTTCTCACATTTTGAGGAAGGTGTGATTGGGTTGGTGAGTTTGGCATGGACTTGGTGGCATCTTCTTCAACAACCTCTTTGTTCTTTTTTAATGGAGGCATCGTCAACTTTGGAGGCTCTAAATTCATCTTGCACAATTTTTCCACAATGGAATCTTCACCGGATTTTTTCTTTTCCAAAATGGCCTTGTTTTGGATTTTGGCAGCTTGTGTTGACGTTGTTCTGTACTTATTCTTGATTGAGTTTCTATACGACAATGAAGTGGTTTCATCCGGGGGCACGTATGTTGCCGAATCAACGCCCTTTTCCCAGAACAATTCCAAAACTCTGTTGGTTTTATCAAACTCTGCTTTGGCAAGCGGCAATTGATCTCCGTGTACTCTCTTTTCAATACCAAATTCAGGGATAAACACGTCAAATGAGGACTCATACACTTGTACAACTGTACCCATGCACAACAATTGACCAGCACTTTCGCTCAACTCATTGATGGTTTGTGATAGCAAAAGGTGAATAGCTTGCTCTTGTGCATTGGCAGCGCAATCCTTCTTGAAGTTACAATAGTCAGCCAATGCCTTTAATGAATCAACATCCTTTTCTTCATCCTCTTTGTGCAACACTGCCTTTAATTGTCTGTGAACAATCAAGTCGGCATAACGTCTCAACGGGGCAGAAAAATGTGTATACAAGGGTAAGTTGTAGTAGTAGTGACCATAACTGTCAGGGTCTTGCTTACCTGCAACGTAGTACTTGCCACGAGCCATACATTTAAACAATAGAATCTCAACACATTGTCTCTTGACAGGATCTTCAATTTTCAATAATGAATTCTGCAATGTGGCTGCATCGGTGGTGTCGATCTTGATTCCCAAATTGGTTGCTTTACGCACAAATGTCTCAATTTTTTGCAATGTTGGTAATCCTTGACGACGCAAAAATGCCTTGTTACCCAAACCAACTTGAATCTTGGCAGCGATTGCCGAATTAACCTTCAATGCAATCTCCGAGATAACATCACGTGCTAAACTATCGTCAAAAATGTTCAAACTCAAGGCAACTTTTTCATCATCCAATTGGTCCAACAAAGTCAAATTTGGCGTGATGCCCAAACTTCTATTTCCTAAACGGTGACGACGAAACTCTTTCGCAATCAAACTAAAAGTTCTGATGTAGTCGGAAGTTGCTGACGAAATGGTGTCCACAGGTTTGTTTTCCAAAATTTTATCAAAAAAGTCATAATTAACAATTTGCTTAGGAACAATAATTGACTCATGAATAAATAAGTCTTCAACTTCGAAATTAGTGGTGTCAATTTCAAAGACAACCGATAGGGCCAAATTCTTTACATTCTCTTTGAATGAAATCAATTTGTTGACTTGTTGAGGGTATAGATTTACCACCTTTTGAGGAAGAAAAACCGCAGATGATCTCTTTTTCGACTTTCGATCCAATACTGACCCAGGCTTGACAAAGTGCGACACGTCGGAAACATGGAATCCCAATTCAATCTTTGTATTGGACAATCTCTTTACATGTAACGCATGATCAACAAAGTCGCCATTGGGGGAGAACGCAATAATGTAATCATTCACGTACTCAGTTCTGTTCGAATTTTCCAACTCCGATTCAACAGATGGTATGTCAAAAGTTCCGAGTAATTCCTCATCATCATGATTATCATCAGGATACTCATCACAAAGAAAATTATTGTCTCTCAAAATTGAGTCAACTTCTATTTCAGGACTATCGATCTTTCCCAATTTCGAGATCAATGTTCCGAAAGGATGCAATGATGTAATGGGCCATCTTTTGATCGATGCAACAAACAACTGGTCAGCATACTTCTCATGGTTGCTAACAAAATCAGATGGGGCTTGCTCAGTTGGAATAGCAATTAATGGAACTTTCTTATCGGTGGGCTTAAACCACACAATCTTTGGTGACTTAGGTGTTTGAACTGATGGTTCATTTCCTGATTTCTTGTCTCTCGCAGCTTGTGCAGCCTGTGCCGGTCTCAACAAGCCCAAAGTACCTGCAAAAAGCTGTCCGGGAATTCTGTCAACTACAGCAACAACATGCCCTGCATATAAAGGTTTAACCTCATCGTTTATCTCCTCCTCTTCAACCAAAAGCAATGATTGCCCCTCAACCTCGACATCATCATTCTTTTTCATTGTTGGTCTTTGCTTAAGCGAGCCTCTTCTTCCTAAACCTTCCTCGCCTTTATTGTCTTCTTTCCCGTCTGTACTTGAACCTGCAAAAGCAGTCGTAGTTGTAGGTGCTGATGTGGCGTCATTATGAATATCATCATTCAAAGGTCTTGTATTGTGGTCTTTTCTTCTCTTTTTCTCCTCCTTCTCCTTCTTGGACTCCCATACTTCGTCCACAACTAACAACTCGACGGCAACCAAATCGCCTTCCAAGGCACGATTACGATCTTTTGACCCACAAATGAAAATGTCAGCATCTAACAATCCATCAGTGGATACATATGCATCTGATCTATTCTTCTTGTTGACTCTTAGAGTTCCCGTGACCAAGCGACCCTCATTGATCAATTCAGGAAGGGATGACTGTGGCAAGTATGGAGCGAAAAGCGATTTACGACCATTGCCAGTATTTTGTCCGCCATGTGCTCCTCCTCCTTGACCACCGCCTTGAGCTCCAGCTCCACTGTTTGGTAAAAATTGTGAGATGGATGATACGGAATTTCCTCCACCATAGGAACTATTACGTGGTCTATGGCCAGGAATAAACCCTGGGGGTGGTTCCAATCCCGATGCTTGTCTGTGATGTGAGCCAGATTGTGGAGTCAAATGGATGTTTTGTTGTCTCCAGTTTTGATTAATACCTTCAGAATTACGCGATGCCGTTCTGTAGTGTGAGGGTTTTCGATTGTGGCTACCTCTGTCACCACCGCCACCGCCACCGCCACCGCGTTCAGGAGATTGGGTGAAGCTAAAATTTGGAGTTGGCGGCAACAAGTTGCTGTTACCAGAAGTTCCTTCTTGAGATGGTGTTGCTGGAAACTTGAATGACTGTTGTCCATAAGCTTGTGATCTCGGGCGGTTGTGAGCTGCAGTGTTAGGGCTCGAAGGATCGTTGCTTTCTTGAGGAAACTTGAATGATCCAACTTTCTGATCATCAATAGCATCACCACGCAGTGGGCTAGAGCTGAGTCTGCTGGTTCTTTGTTGATCGGCAGCTGCAATAGCTTCATTGAGTGCCAATGAGTGCCTTCTAGTATGGCCATGAGCAGTACCGCCACCAGCTGAACCTGTTCTTCTGTGTGTATTGTTGTAATTAGTGTTGCTGTTGGTAATTGAAGATGATCTAGAATGTGAGCCACGATTGTTATTGTGATGAGAAGAATGCAGGATATCGGAATGCGAAGAAGATGACAGGGGTGGATACTCAAATTGCGGTTGTAAGTATTGTTGCTGCTGCTGTTGCTGTTGCTGTTCCAAAATTTGTCTTTGTTGAGCTTGAACCTGGTCCAATTGACGTTGTAAGTTGTATTGCTCAACCATCAATGTGGTTAACTCTGAAGGTGAACGTCTATGAGCAACATGCAAGTTTTTCCCTTTTCTACTCGATACTCTACTGGGGAAGTCTTCAGGGTTGTCTTGTGATGAACTCATAACTAAATGCGATGTTAAATCGAAGTAACTTGAGTAAGGAGTGTGTGTATTGTGTATGTGTACGTGTCACCAACTACAAGGAGTGACTAAAATGATGCGGTGTATTAATTGAGTTTGTAGTAGTAGTAGTAGTGGTGGTGGTGGTGGTAGTTGCTATGCAAAACAAACAATTGACAAGGGAGTGTGTTGATTGGGGTTGTGTAATGTGATTTGATGGGTAGGGACGTGGATGGATTGCAAAAGGAATCTTTTAAAACTGTTGCTTCTCCTAAACGTAATTGAGTGAATGGCAAAATACTTTTCTCCCTTTCTTCTTTTTTGTTGAAATTTTTCTTTACTTTTTCTACTTTTACTTTTTTTTTTGCTTTTTTCTAGTTAGACACAGACACCAGACACAGACACAGACACAGGCAATTCAGTGTAGTATTACACATAGTAATTGTTTACTTGTTACGAGTTAAATCACGCATATAAACACAGAAGGAGTGTACAATCCCTCTCTTTGGTTTTGTATCCTTCAAATACATAGAGATGAAATGGCGGATGCATAGGAAGGGAAGGGAGAGAAAGGGCATGATGTACCTTGAGATATATCAGAGCCTAGACTCTTGTCCATCTATGCTTCTGCTAGTGATTCTCATCTAACTCCATGCTTCCATTCTTCCTCTCCTATGTTGGGTTTTTATGTAGGGACTAAGTTTTGTCCCTCATTCACAATGTTAATAGTCATCTGTTTTTGTTTTTTTTGTTAAGTAAGCAAGATCTAAAAATAACCCACTTACATTTGTATACCAAACAAAAACAACAAGACTTCTTTGACAACAAGTACATGTTATTCACAAGTGCAATGTCAGACCAACCTACTGTTGACCATATAATTAGAAGCCACTGAAGAGTGACTTAGTTGAGCAAGTGTATGGCCTTGCTTCCATGGAGAAGAGAAGAAATTAATGGGCTCATAATTGAAGTGTGGAGAGTTACAAAATCATTTCCCAGCACCCAACAATCTCCGAGCCATTGTTCTTAGTTTTTTTCTTCTTCTCAGTTCTAGGCTTTGAATAAGTTTATTATATGTGTATATGACCAGTAAATTTATGACAGGTAATGACACGGGGAGGCAAAAATGAACATTTTATTCGCTGAATGAGCTGTTAATCTTACGACGAGAGTTAAACGCTAGCAAAAAGTCATCTCTTCCTAATTGTTATTAGTTGCACCCCTTACATTAGCACCAAGAAAAAAAGAAAGAAAAAACTCAGATTCAACATGAAAAACCAAAGCATGTGAATCTGTTGGCAATCAATGCTGAGGGAAAAGCCCGTTAACACCCATTTTCACGGTGCTAGGAAAGTGCTGTCGAACTTGGTATCTGTATCCCTATCCATTTTGTACATTATCAATGTATTGCATGGAATTCGATAATGCGTGACTAGGTTCCAAAGCTATAACATGACATGCATCCAAACTAACAAGAGATTTTTCTCTCAACTGTGAGCCTTTAATCAAGTATAAATCCATCACAGTGGTTTATTGCGACCAAACAATTTGCACAAGCAGACAAAGTGTTTGGATTTCCCATGTCAGTGCTAAGCGAAAACGTAAGCAACAAATTGGGTAGACTGCGAGCCATGCGCCACATAATACAAACGCTATGATTACTTTCAAAAAGGGAGCATAGCTCCAAAGAACAAGGTTCTTCCTGTACCTGATATTAATCTATGTTTGTAAAAATTAGCACGCGGTGTCTACTTACACCAGAGCATTATACAATCGTACATTATTGAATACAATCACGCTTGGGAATCTCTGAATTTAGGTCATACACAACCACTTCGGTTCCCAACCACCGCCAAATCTATATTGAAGTGAACACCCAACCACGCTACCAATTGCTTTTTTTGCAACCACAGCATGTATATTGCTCACTCCCAAGTGAAGTAAACGCAAGTAAATTTGTAGGTGGGATTGAAAGAGTAACGAGTGAATCCAAGTAAATACAAAATTATTGAACAAGTCCAGCTGCGCTTTGCCCTTTGATTTCATATAATTTGATCAAATTTTGTTACAAAATCCAACACTTCAATCAAATAGATGTGCTAGGGAGCTTCTGAGCTCTAAAGCAGCTTTCTAAATTAAGGATAAGTTGCTAAAATGGATACTAGTAGAAAGCCAAATGCAATTAAAAGGTGGAGCAAAATATTACCAATTGTGACTAAAACTAAGCTACAATATAGAACGATAGGACAAATTAATTATAAAATGGGCGTGTGGCGTAGTTGGTAGCGCGTTCCCTTAGCATGGGAAAGGTCATGAGTTCGATTCTTATCTCGTCCAATTAATTTTTTTTCTGTAACCAATTGTTAATATTTTAGAGTTGATGAGCATGATGTTTGTATGTTTTCTTCAATGCCCATCCACTTGTTCTATTTTTTACACGCCAAAGAGCAACAGGAGTGTTTTTAATGCCTTGCTAAATCCGCGGATGTCAAATTGTGGTGCACAGAGAATCCACAAAAAAGGACAAAAAAAAAAAAGAACAGAACCAGAGCTTTGTGACTTTCCAATATAAGCTCCACCACACTGCTACTTTACATCATGCCTAGACTCTCCAACCCGACTTTGACTTGCAAACGCCCTATCAAATCGTTTATTCAAAGACGCTACTTAGCCACAAGAACAGCAGGCGACTCACCATTTGATCATTTACCCAGATCACCCCCCAATCGCAAATGGATCAATTGGAAGACAACAACGGCATTTTTTTTACTTGGGGGATATTTGTCATATAACGAGACCTTGTTTAACCTTTATGAGAAGTACACAGCTATTGATGACAAGCAAACCCTGACCAATTTGCAAGCTTTACAATTGGAATACAAGTTGAAGAATTTACCCATTTATCAGAAATTGGCACATCCTAAAAACAACCATCAATGGTTTAAATTACTGAGCTGGGAGAATCTCGATCGAAATGTGTTGGATAATCAGGATTTGTCAGTAAAGACCCAATCGGAATATCATGAACCAACATTGACGAATAGAACTTTGAGCAAACCCGGTGGGATCTTGATTAAACCAGTGACATTTCACAATATTGAAACCGATGAAGGGGTTTCCATCATTCATGCCGGATACAGATTATGCGGATATCCATTTATTGTGCATGGTGGCATTATTGCTACTTTATTGAATGAAACATTTAAGAGAAATGCTTCATTGTGTAAAGATACAACATCAAACTTGAAGGATGATTTTAAAGTGGAAAACTTGACAATCAATTACAAGCGCCCTACATTTGCTAATCAGTTTTTGATCATAAAGACAAAGACGAAACCTAGTGAACAAAACGACAAGAAACATATTGTGTTGGAGAGTGTGATTGAAAATGAAGATGGTAAAGTGTTGGTAAAGAGTCAAGCCATGTTGCATGATACTGGACGGGCGACAAATAGAAGTAAAGAGAAGCAAAAAGCGGAAAAGAGATGGTGGTAGATTGAAATTGGGTTAATGATGTGTGAAATGTAGTCGTTTCTCTTCTCTGTGTTGAACTCGTAGTTATATACTGCTTATATTGCAATGTACATTCAGTATCTGTTATGTGGAGCACATATGAGAGCGCACAATTAAAAAAAAAAACAAAATTATCTCACCTACCTTTTCTTAAGAACATTCTCCATGAGGCAGGGATTTTCTGAAGAGCCATCAATTGAGCCACAAGTTCAAGCTATTGGCGATGATGGCGGTGGAATGACAAGGCGAGATGAATCTCATCTAACCGCTCAACAACCATCTATAACCATACAAGAACAACACAATGTCATTATTCAACCACGATTACGACCAATGCCATTTAAATTGCAGGATATTTCACAACCATCGTTACCTATACCGACAGAAGTGTGTACTTTAAATGGTGAGACTTATTACCAAGTGGAAGATTTGCCCGTTAATAGACGTGGATTTAAATACAAATTATGTCGGCCAAACCCCCTCTTTACATCAAATTTTTATGCAACTACCGATTTACCACCGTATCAAGCGTGCATCAGCTTGTTTGACCGAGCACCAGCAATGTTGTTTAGTAAAGACTCAATGTCCGTTACGCAAGCTAAAGGATGGAGATCAGCAAGAAGCAATGTGGGAGTAAGAGAGGGTTCCTACTATTTTGAATTCAAAATACTCAATTCTGACAAAAATAGCCATGTTAGAGTTGGGGTGGCTAGAAGGGAAGCCAGTCTAGAAGCACCAGTAGGTTACGATGCATATGGATACGGCATACGGGACGTTGACGGACAGTTGATGTTTATCAGTCGACGGAAAAATGTCTGTGTTGAAAATGGTTTCACCACGGGAGATGTCATTGGATTCTTGGTGCAACTTCCCTCATTAAAAGAGCATAAGCGTGAAATTGAAGAATTTGTTGAGAATAAGCGAGCTGAGATGTCGATGGAGCACAAGTCGAAAAAGAGGAAACACAAGTGGAAACAAATCAGTGTTGAGGAAAATGAAATGTTTATTGCTCATGACAATATCGTACGCGACCAAATTCCAACCAAATCGAAAGGTGCTCTTTATTACGATCAATACGAGTACACAAGGACAAAGACAATGGACCATTTGTTGAACCCAATTACAGTGTTTGGTGAAAAAGCCGTCATTGAAATGGATGACAAGACGAAGAACATACCAGTAATTACCAATTCCAAGATACGAGTTTTCAAAAATGGTATTGAACAAGATACTTGTATTGATAATTTGTATTCATTTCTACCAACAAACATTGAAACACGAGAGGATCTCAACCTTGAACCAAACGTGCAACAGCTGCAAAATCCTGGGTATCGAAACACAGATGATAATACACTAGGATATTATCCAATGTTATCAACATTTCAAAATGGAGCTGTACGACTAAATGCGGGACCAGAATTTGATTTCCCCCCACCAGAAACAGTTAAGCCATTAAATGATCGCTACGAAGAACAAGTCATTGAAGAATGGTATTGGGACATACTTGATGAAGTGGAGGCACAATATTTGGATAATTTTGACGATTAGCATCGCTCCTTTATAGCTCCATTATAAAGTAGAAAGATCAGGACCCACTCTCATTAAACTTGACTCTCTATTAGGTAAGCCACTATTTTTACAATACACTTCATAGCATTTTCGATGAAACGCATCTTTCTCCGGTGTAAGTATACCCATGGTAACAATTTCCTTACATTGTCGACAAACGAGTAGCTTCCCCCCTCCATCCTCGTCATCATTTTCACCTGATCCATATCCATCAATCAAGTATTGCTTCAACTCACACAAGCTTTTCACTGATAGTATTAACCGATCGTTCAAGGTTGCATCAAACCACCCATCGTCAATCAACCGGTCAACAAACGCGGCAGCTTCTTTTAATCCCTTAGCTTGGTGCGCATGTACAATCTGCTGTGCCGTGGCCCTACTTGTGGAGAATTCAAAATTGGATGCCTCAATTATATCATCGATAATCCCCTTTATGGACACAAGTTCTGAAGTTGTGTACATCGAACTTTCCTTCATTATTTCATCAACTATGGTATTTATGAAAATAAAATGCAACGACCCATCAACTTCGTCATTTTTCCGCTCAATTTTGAATCCTTGTTGGGATATTTGTATATTGATATCAGCAATGTATTGATTGAGTGACTCCATTGTGTGTTCATCCTCTACTTCCAAGCGCTGACAGATCAAGACAAATGCATCAAGAAGGTTCTGCAATTTGAGTGACTTGACAGATCTAATATAGGTGAGGAGTGTCCTATGGGCCTCTGTGTACATTTTTGGTAAAGGAAGATACTACTACTGATAGAAGGTAGAAAGTATTTTTGTTATGCTGAAAGAACGCGTTTCGATATCTTTTGTGCTCAGTATGTTTCCCAACTTCCTTGCCCTTTGCTTTCATTGTTTGTGTCGTTTTTGGTACTCCACGATTCTTACGATGGCGTTAACCAGTATAAGTAATGTGATGATCGCAGGGATAAGTATTGGTTGGAGTTTCAATGTCTAACCTTTCATTTGTTGTCGATACAATTCTATGTTCCCACTTAGACTCCTCGTGGTGCACTACTTGCTTGTTAGATGCTCAATTCAAATAGAGACGGAAGATGAAGGTGCTGGATACGGCGGCGATCAGTTGCAGAATGTATTGGATGACGATTTTAGCAACGTTTTCAATGATGAGTCACTGTCTGATGATATTCATTGTCCAGTAAAGTGCAATCCAAACACTGACAAGTTGTGCTTGGTTACCAATGAGGCATTGGGAACCTCGATTTTTGAAACCTTCAAAGAAGGGACTAACTATCTTTCAATCACAAGTTGTGGAGATGGTGTCAAGTTTGGTGAAGAAGGAATGGAGTTGACAATTGAAAATAAATTCGAAAATCCTGCCTTGACATCTAGTTTTTACATTATGTATGGCAAAGTTGACGCTGAAATTAAGGGTGCGTTTGGTAGTGGCATTGTGAGCTCCCTCTATTTGCAAAGCGATGATTTGGACGAAATTGATATAGCTGAGATATTAGGCGGAGATCCATTTGACTATCAAACAAATTACTTTATCAAGGGCAACGTCACCTCCTATGATAGAGAAAGATATCATAAGTTGCAAGTGAGCCCGTTGAAGGAGTACTACAAGTATGGTGTTGAATGGACACCTAGTAAGATAATATGGTACCTCGATGATCAACCAGTACGTCAATTGAGTTGTAAAAACAAGCAAGGTTTTCCAACATCTCCAATGGCGATTAAGATTAGTTTATGGGCAGGGGAAGATACAGAAAATGAAGGGACAATTGCATGGAGCAAGGGTTTAACGAACTACCAAGATGGCCCATTTACTATGAATGTAAGGAACTTGATGGTTAGTGATTACTCTTCGGGAAAAACGTATTCATATGGTTGGTTACCGAATGGTTCATGGTTGGACTTGGTTGCTAACGATGGAGAAATATCTACATTAAAGAGTGAAAATGATGTGGGATTTGATAGCCCTGTCCAAATATTGACACCCCCACAAGATTATACGACTGATTTTACGGTGCCAAGAGAAAGGCATGGTGATTGGACAATTCCTCACGAACGTGTTTGGACACCCACATGGTCAGCTACCCTGACTGAGTTGATTGATTATGCATCCATCACCGACGATAACGACTCTCAACTCGATGATGCTATTGACGATCCTATTGAATATGCGTTCCCCACATTGCCAGTAGACCGAGGTGTCAAAAACAAGCAAGTGGTGGATAGAAACCAAGCAGAGCTTGCACCAGTTACTAAAACGGATTCCAAAATCTCCGAATTGATTAGCGAGTCCTGGTTTGCAACAACCTCAACTATGGCGGCAGAGTATCATTTTACAACACTTATCCATAATAGCAAAATGACAGCCAAGCCCATAGCTCCAGCCAGACCTGAGAAGGCTAAACCTGAGTGGCCCAAAACAGAAAAGGCTAAACCAGAGAAGGCTAAATTAGATAAGCCTAACTCAGACAAGCCCAACTCAGACAAGCCCAACTCAGACAAGCCCAACTCAGACAAGCCCCTGTCAGAGAAGCTCGAGCCAGAAAAATTCAAGCCAGAAAAGTTCACTCCTACTAAGTCAACTAAGGTTACGGATCCGAGCAGGGTTAGCAGAACCACCACGACGTCGGTGGAGACTGAGTTTATACAATTCCCTGAAGAGCATCGACATCATCAACATCACCATTATCCTCATCCAAAACAAAAAGTTGGCTCTCATGAACCGCAAGTTGAATCAGGTGTCGCTCGCTTACTCGTGATACCCGTTGCCGCTATGTTACTCACCGAACTTCTTGTACTCGTTACGTCATTATAAATCGTTGCATGATTAGAGATCATTTTTGTGTTCAAAAACGGAAGTTTTTATCTGATGGTAGCTCGGTAATCTTGGCTCCGAAAAAATGTTTAGTCGTGTAATTATGTACAGAATACACTCTCCCTCCCATTATAAAATTCGTCTGCTTAATGCGCAATGGAACCATCAGTGCTCCGAATTAATGATTCTGAGCTTTTGATTTCTTTAAATAGCCCAAACCTTTTACTGAAGCTCAACTCAATCAACACAATTGATTATTTCCTCTTGGCTTTTACCAATTGATACAACATTCAAAACTGCAATTATGCCAGGTGTGGATAACATACAACGTTTGAGTTACGTCTCATTCATAACAACCGATTACGACAAGTTTTTGCAACTGTACAAATTTTACTCCAATTTGGGCTTTAGGTTAACCAAGAACTTTTCAAGGGTGACGACAGATGGAGCTTCTGGGGCATTCAAACCACAAATGCAACTTGGAGTGTCTAAGGATTCCTTGAGGGAAGTATGGCTTGAGTCGTACCCCTTGCAAGAATTGGATGATAATGGAAACTTGCGCCCTTGGCAAGAAATGAAAGTTTACACCGGTGATGATGGAGAGAGATTGACCGATTCCACTGTTATTAAGATTAGATTGTCCAACGAAGAGCAAATAAAAGCAACTGTGAAGAAATTCCTTTTCTTCAGTACCGATTTGAAGCAGGTGGAGAAGTTATTGAAAGACGCCAATGTTGAAATAAAGACAGTGGGTGATCACACTTTTCACGTTAAAGATCCATTGGGAAACTTTTTGCAATTTTCAAACACCAAGAACGTGTTGGATACGAAGCAATATCATTCACCACAAGAATACATCAAAGTTGCCGAGGCCACAATTTTGAAAAATACGCACAAGACACAGCTCAAGTCAGAAATTGATCTAGTAATTGACAAAGAAGAAGCCTTTGTTGAAGGTGGTAAGAAAAAGAAAATTGCTGTCATGACTTCGGGTGGTGATGCTCCGGGAATGAACCCTGCAGTAAGAGCCGTTGTGCGTGCTGGTATCTACTATGGGTGTGATGTGTATGCCGTATATGAGGGATATCTGGGTTTAGTCAAAGGTGGTGACTTGTTGAAGAAAATGGATTGGTCGGATGTTCGTTCGTTTTTGTCTCTTGGTGGTACCGCTATTGGTACTGCAAGATGCAAAGAATTTAGAGAGCGCGAGGGTAGATTACAAGCTGCATACAATATGGTTGTCAATGGTATTGATGCATTGGTTGTGATTGGTGGTGACGGATCCTTGACAGGTGCCGATTTGTTTAGAAGTGAATGGCCATCATTGATTGACGAATTGGTTAAAACCGGGAAATTAACCGAGGACCAAGTCAAGCCATACCAACATCTTACCATTGTTGGTTTAGTTGGTTCTATAGATAATGACATGTCAGGAACTGATGTCACAATCGGTGCTTATTCAGCATTGGAGAGAATCACCGAAATGGTTGACTATATTGATGCAACTGCCTCCTCACATTCCAGAGCCTTTGTTGTTGAGGTGATGGGTAGACACTGTGGCTGGTTAGCTCTTTTATCAGGAATGGCCACTGGAGCCGACTATGTTTTGATTCCCGAAAGACCTCCTAAAGCTGGTGAATGGAAGCAGGATTTGAAAGACATTTGTACGAGGCATAGGGAATACGGAAGAAGAAAGACTACTGTCATTGTCGCTGAAGGAGCAATTGACGATGAATTGAACCCGATTACCTCAGAGGAAGTGAAGCTGGTGTTGGTGGATATTGGTTTGGATACAAGAATCACTATCTTGGGACACGTGCAAAGAGGGGGTACTGCGGTCGCCACCGATAGAAGATTGGCAACATTGCAAGGTGTCGAAGCAGTCAAAGCAGTATTGGAAATGACTCCCGACACTCCATCGCCAATGATTGGTGTCTTAAGACACAAACTTGTTCGTTATCCATTAGTGGATGCGGTTAGGCAAACCAAGGCAGTTGCCACTGCAATTGAAAATAAAGACTTTGATAAAGCAATGGGTTTAAGAGATGCAAATTTTGCTGAATCGTACAAGTATTTCCAATCGATTACAACATTTGATGATGGTTCAAGACAATTGGAAGAAGATAGAAGATTGAATATCGCTGTCGTACATGTTGGTGCCGCATCTGCTGGATTAAATGCCGCCACCAGAGCTATTGCTTTGCAAAGCATTTCAAGAGGACACACATTGTATGCCGTAGCCGATGGGTTCTCCGGTTTGGTGAAGGGCCAGTTGAGAAAATTGAGTTGGTTGGATGTTGAAGGATGGCATAGCAGAGGTGGAAGTGAAATTGGAACCAATCGTTCATTGCCATCGCAAGACTTTGGTGAAGTTGCCTACCATTTGCAGAAGTACAACATACAAGGGTTGTTGATCATTGGTGGGTTTGAAGCATTTACTTCCTTGCATGAATTACACGATCAAAGAGACAACTACCCAATCTTCAAGATTCCAATGGTTGTCATTCCAGCAACTATTTCCAACAACGTTCCCGGAACTGAATACTCTTTAGGATCAGATACGTGTATGAATGAGTTGGTTTCTTATTGTGACGCCGTTCAACAATCAGCATCATCCAGTCGTAGAAGAGTGTTTGTTGTTGAAGTGCAAGGAGGTCACTCTGGTTTTGTTGCTGCTTACTGTGGATTGATCACGGGTGCATTAGCTACTTATACACCTGAAACAAAGATTACATTGAAGGAATTACAACGCGATATCAATCTTTTGTTTAAAGTTTTCCAAAGTGATCGTGGAGAGGACCATAACGGTAAATTGATTATCCGTAATGAGCAAGCGTCAAGTGTTTACACCACTGAATTGATTGCTGATATCATCAAGGAAAATGCCAAAAAGAGGTTTGAAACACGTACAGCTATACCTGGCCATGTGCAACAGGGGTACACTCCATCGGCTGCTGACCGTGTAAGTGCCGTACAATTTTCATTAAAGGCTATCGAGTTTATTGAGCAATACAACCGTTGTGTTGAGCATGCTGAAATCATAATGGATAAAGAAGAAGGGGACGAGGATAACGAAGACGAAGACGATTATGATATCGATTTCAGTCCTAAGCATTCGCAGGTTGTCATTGGTATTCAAGGAGCATCCTTACAATTTACCAGTGTGAAGAAGCTTTATGATTTTGAGGCCGATGTTAAATTGAGAAAAGGTAAGACGGTTCATTGGCAGAATATAATTGAAGTGGAGGATATGTTGAGTGGAAAATCTTTGTTGAAGCGAAATGAGCGTGGATAAGTATGGGATCTTGTTAAAAGACTGTGTGTATATTAGTAATGAATGATTAGACGAACAAGATAGTAGGGTATTGTACTGCAAGTAAGCCACTTGAGCGTACTCACGGTGAGTAGTAGTAACAACTCTAGACCTAAAGAGAGGTTGTATCTGAAAGTGGTTGGATCGATCTGCAATATATCGAGCATTTACATTATACAGAATGTGCATAGTCTAAAACCGAGTGAGATTTAACTAAAGGTGCAGCAAATATGGATTTATGACTTACGGCATCAATAAGGAAGGGGCTCATAACCGTGTCTCAACGAAAGTGCACTTGAAATTTGTTTACGGCGAAAGTTGAGTTGAATTACAGCGGGGTACTACAAACGTTCACAAAACAATAAAGCGATTAGTAAGAAAGTGTAGTTAGACGAGTTTAAATTTGAAAAAAAAATAGTAAATACTTTGTAGTGCCAGCTTTTATTTAGTTGAGATTCAGCTTTGGCAATTGTGCATCACCAGTATTTGGCAACTGTGCATAAATGTATGAGTACAAGCGGAGATTGATGAAAACAATAGGAGCTTAAACTAATTGTAAGATTCATACAATGCGGCATGCAGCGGTTATGAGAAATGGCTCTTCACTTTTTTTTTTTTCCGCATCCGTTTGAATTCACTTGTGCCGCCAAAAAGAAAAAAAAATCATAGTGTAATCGGAGTCAACGTCAACCCGAATCTTTCTATCGCGATGATTAGAGTCATCTCGTTTTGGATTTGTCAATTGTAGTACTAAAGAAGTGATTGCCTCTAGAAAAAGAAAAAGATGAGAACCCTCAAATGAAATGTGTGACGCAGAATAGGCAAGACGGCAAAGGCACCACAGTAAGCGTGAATAGCGAACCTTACTCGACAGCCAAGTAAGAGTGCCCATAATATGACTACTGGAAACCATGCCAGATAAGAGAAGTAATTGCTCAAATGAGTCTTATCAACCGACATTCGAAAACTGCCAAAGCAACACAATCAACAATGTTGAGAAAATATGTGCTTGGTCTCACGTGCGGTCAAACTCAAAGAAGGAGTGAAGAGCTACTACCTTTACTACCCAATGGAATTGAGGGTGCTGCCACTGATTCGAGACCAGACTAAAATTTTGTTTCAAGATTCGAGTCTCATTCGGAATGCAATGCAAAAACGACTAAAGCCAAAAAATAGTTTAGATCATACATATAACAATGTCCTCTTTGTCTATTTTTTGAGGGAACAAAAATATAAATTTACAGCCGCTTTGCAGGGCATCAGCTTCACTCCATGTGATGAATGGGTACTTGATTCTAGAATCTTTTTTTTTTTTTTTTTTCATCCAAAAGTATCTTGAGTAAATGAGGCTGTGAATCCATCCCATTATGGGAGAGTGAGTAATTAGACACTGCTTTCCCTAATGGAGCCACATTGCCGATACGTCTGTAATCAACTTTAAAAATCAGTGTGGTGAAAAACTGACTCAACACTCCTCATACCTGCAAGCCAAAACCTGGCGCTGCTCATCGAATCAACGCTTGTGAGACTGGGATGACAACGGTTTGTAGCATCGAAGGGTGTGGCATGTTTTGGGGGAAGGAGAAACGTACAAAAGATGACAATCTATCGATTATAAAAGGAAATAAAAGAATGCCGAAGAGTGAGGATGTATGTGTTCGCCTCCTCGAGCTTCACACAAAGGTAAAAAACTAGCGCTTTTATGCTTTCTTTCCTTTATGTGCATTGTCTAAACTTTAGTATTGTGCAAAATCTCTTTTCGCACAATGTACAAGTTCGCACAGCAATGAAAGAACAAGACTAACTAAAACTGACTTGTTGTAAGTAAAGTCTAAACAAAACTACACGCACATTTAACTTCCCCATAACTAAAACTTAAAAACGAGTTTTCAAGAATTTTTATGAGAACGGCTTTCGAGATGAGCAGTTGAAAATTAGGGGAAGAATACTATCACCAGCCATGTGAAATTGACAAAACACAAACAGGACATTCCAAAATTGATACACAAATAGCCCTTTGTGTTTTTCTAATAGAGCAACAAGTAAACGCTTGAAGTCCTGAATTAAGAGATTCAAACGTGTGAACAAGTTTATAAAAGTGCCCTCGTCATGAACAAAACCGAACAATATCTGCTACCTTTTTGCATGCGTTTAGTAAGGGCATATAAAAAAGAAAAAGAGAATGTGAGCTTATGAGGAGATCTCAGTAAGTTTGAGGCTCAGTTAGCTTTTTTAACTTTTGTCGTATTTTTGTTTATTGTTCTGTTGTGTTTTTGCGCAACGCATACGTCATCATAGTTGAGGTTTTTTTTTTCAGCACACAAACCACTAAGCACAAAACAAAGTTTACAAAGCACAAAAGAACAGAATTTAACCGCCGGTGTATTTACGTTTATTATGACGGCTATATACCTCCGACACCACCATTTCAATAGCGAGTTGTATCAAATGTGTATTTTCTCCCTTTATAGAGAAGAAGACAAAAACAGTCTTTATTAAGTTATAGTGGTATTCGGCGTCAGCCATTGAAGAAGTACCAGAAAACGAATTCTTTCTTTATCCCCACCTGCAAACGAACTAAAAAAAAAAAAAAAAAAAAAAAACACAACACAACACAACACAACACCAAGGACAATTGAAAATTTCTTTTTTCTTTTCTCTATCTTTACAACATAGTTTTATTGTTAAGCTGAATTCACAAGCAAAGAATAAGAAAAGATACATACAATCTCCAACTACACAAGAAGACTCATTACGAGCAGGTGTTTGAACAAATATTTTGGTTGTACGCTTTGGTTGCGCAGGGAAACTTAAAGAAAATGTACAAGGTGAAGAGATATTTTGGTAGATTCTAATAAAAGAGCCCCAAAAAAGAGCAAATAGTATTTCAACCCTGAAAATAAGGTGATGAACGTTTATTATCGAACATTTTTTTGTTTTGCTTTTACGCGAGCAGAAGAGCCTAGACATACATATGCACTTGCACATTGCACTTGCACTTGCATGTACATGATCCTACATACACGCATAAAAGAAGAAGAAGGACAAGAAGAACAAGAGGAAGAATATTTTTTTTGTCCTACTCCACCCCCTCACATACATGATGTGAGAGGGTATAATTGTTTCTATTATTTTCTTTTTCTCTTTCTTTTAGTTGTCGTTGGTCTTTCTTCTTCTGTGTAATATGCAAAATGTGAAAGAATTAGGATATTTTCATGAAACTAAAACGATTTTATTTCCAAAAACAGAAGAAGAAGGTGAAGATGAACAAGAAGAAGATGAACAAAACCAAATGTTTTTAAAATATAAATAAATTTACAAAGAGGAAAATAAAAAAAAAAAAAAAAAAAAAAATTAGAAACTAAAACTGGAATATAATATAGCCTTCTTTATTTGTTTCAACAAAAGAAAAAAAAAAAAAAATCTACATCATTATATCAGAGGTATAGCAGAAACCACAGCGTATTAGTGAGTGAGTGCGTGCATGCGAGAGCAAGAGAGAGTGTGTTTTGCCTGTACCAGAGACTCAAAATGAGACTAAAAGAGGAAAAAAAGCAAACTCGCGTAGCAAAGAAGGTGAGATAGAGTTATATACTCACTTAGAGGGGGAGAAATTAATCCCTCGGCTTTCATTCTACACAACACAGTGGTGTTGTACAAACAAGAACATAATATTTACTTTTTCACCTTGGGCCAACAAGTAGTTTTATTACTTGCACTTAGCAAACGCTGTGATATACCCGAGGGAGAGGCCTTAGACACCACCAAAGAACGTTCTCCAGCATGTCGAAAAAGAGTCAGGGCGAAGCCCGTGTTAAAAAGAATGCATTTGTCCACAAGTTATACACCATGTTGAGCGATCCAAGTCTAGATAATCTAATATGGTGGAGCAGCAATAATCCAGAGAATAACACATTTGCATTATATCCAGGCAAAGAGTTTGCCGACTGTTTAACACGATATTTCAAGCATGGGAATGTTGCCAGTTTTGTTCGTCAGTTGCACATGTATGGGTTTCACAAGGTTAGTGATGCCCACCATTACCATCATCAACAAGTGCAAAACCAACTCAAATATAACCCCATGAATATAGCGGGATTGAATAGTGTGCCCATTGAACAAGGAAGAACAACAAGCTCTTCAGGAGGTTATTTTCTTGGTGAAAACTCAGCGCCTGATTTGATTGATAAAGATGTACCTCCGATTTGGGAATTCAAACATCTGAGTGGCAAGTTTAGGAAGGGGGATGAAAGTTCATTAGTTTATATCAAACGGAGATCGAGCTCGAATAGTAATTCAAGGAATAACAGTTATAGCAATGAGAAACAATACCAGCGAGGGGACAGTTTAACAGAACAACAACAGCATCAGCCACATTTACCGGAGCAATTTAATCAACAGCTACAGCATCAGCTACAGCCACAGCACCAATTTCCTCCTCATCTACAAGAAACTCCAATTTACTCAAACCAACCTTTTCTCAACGATGGAGGAGTGGTTTACATTCCCAACCAACAACCGCAACCACCAACTACTGTATATGATCCTAATTCACAGCAGTTCTTTCCAATCCAACAACAAAATTATTTTTATTATCAAGGACAACACCCACACCCACAACAGCAACAGCCATTTGTTTATTTTAATACTATGCAGCCAGCTGCTCAACTACAGCCGCAACCACAACTACAGCCGCAACCACAACTACAGCAATTACAACACCCACCACCAGCACCATCAACGCAAGTTCAATACCCGGTACAACCTATAATCAATCAAGTGTTTAACCCGCAATTCAAACTACAGGATGAAGGATCAACTACAAGAACACCACCTCCATCGTCAGTATCGACGACATTGTCAAAACCTAATCAACCGGAATGTTTACAACCACTGAGGTATGCTTCGTTTGCATACCCTCCGGAGCAAGTACATCCACAAGCTGTTCAATACCAGCAGCATCATCAGCAGCAGCAGCGTCAAAACCAGGACCCTTCATTTGCACCAAAACCAGTGACGGTAAACGAACCCAAGGCACCTCAAGTGTCGCAACATCAAGAGAATGTAAAAGAGTCTTCGTCACAGCATTGGGTAACTCGTTCAACCTCACCTCAAACCAAACAAGTTTCCAAAACTGAGTCTGATTCAGGTCGCCAATCTACCCCAGTGGAACAATTTGCACCCAACCTTCAGTTTAGAAAAGTATGGGATGATCACCATGGATCACGTCAAAGAAACCCATCATTGCTTTGCGACCCTTTAACATCAGCACCGCAACAAAATAACACATTGGAGACGTCAACTCCACCGCCAATTGGTGGGTTAGCAAGTGCGAGAGGAATATCACCGTCCTCATCAATCGGTAATCGATTATCAATTCAGAGAAGTATATCATCAAACACTATAAACTCACGACAATCAGTTACGTTACCACCACCTTCATCTATTCATCGTCCAAGTTCATTACTAGCAAATTCAAGTTTTTCTTCACAATCAACAATATTGTGTTCACCACTGCAGGGTAGGCAAGACTCTTCAGCTTCGACAATTACACCAATTATTGCACCAATTCCACATAGAAATAGCGTTGCTAGCAATGGTAACAATCATGCAGCTGGCGAAACATCATTGAGTGCAAGTGTGGCTAGAATTGGTGGGCACCATGGTGAGGAAACAACACCACATCCCTTATCTTCCTCTGCTGGGCCACCTGAAGAAACCAGTGGAGTTGAAGCTGAAGCTGGAGTTGCAGCTTATTCTTTGCCGCTAACTCCAATTGGCGGTGCACGATCTGCGTTGGAAGTGGCACTGCATCTGCACTCACATCCTCAATTACAAGCACGTTCCCTTCCTGGTTCCGCTTCAGGAGGTAGTACGAGCGCAAGGATGGGGCCTCCTCCTCTAAACACAAAGATCCCTTCAATATCAAGTTCACTTCAAGATCGATTACGCCCCTCGGTATTTGAGCTTCATGCAATGAACAAGCGTGATGCAATGAGTTCAATTAGTGGATCAGTTGGTGGTGGTGGCTGTGCTAGTGGTAGTGCTGCTGGTGCTGGAGGCGTCGGCGGCGGCACTAATAGTGCACCTGGGAGTATATCCGGAAATGGTACCAGTGGAGGTGGATTTGGATCGATTGGATCGCATTCAACTGTGCTGATCTTTTCCAACAAATCTTCATCTATATCATCGACGCAATCGTCCTTTTCGTATCCTTTTCAACGTACATCGTCGTTTGGTGGATCGATATCGTTTGGTACAAAGAGCTCTATATCTATAGCACCACATGAAGTTGTTGTTGATGATGGTAAAGTGAGGCCAGTTACACCACAATCACCAGGACATATTGATTTGAACAATGCTGCAGCTACTATATCAGAGGAAGGCGAAGCTACACTGGCGCCACTAGTTTCGTCAACAAGATTGAAACATTCACTGCTGCGACCAACTACTCCGGTTTATGCACATGGTGCAACAGCTCATAATCCAAGATCAAGCTCACCGTTATCAAAGAGCCATCATCATGAAACTGGAGGCGCAGTAACCAAACCGCAACCAAACAAGAAGGTCAGTGTCACTTCTATGCTTGATGACTCGTCATTATCCAACGCCAAGACATTGCCTAAACTATCACTGGCTGTTGTAGCTGCCCATAACACTTTGGCAAGGTCGAGATCTACATCACCAACAACTGTACGAACTCCTTCATCGGGCGCGGCGCCTTTACTTCCACCTCCAGCAGCTAGTGGTTCTGGTGGTGCAAGTGGAACTCAGTTTGAGTCTAAACAACCGCTTTATATGTCGTCGCTGATTCGAGAGGAAAAGAATTCCCAATCGTCGTCGTCGTCGTCAGCGGGTGGAGGTGAAGAGAGTAATGGAGTCAAGAAGATTACTGAAGTGTGAGCTCACTTTCCAACTTTGGAAGGGTACAATTTCAACAATCAAAAAAAAAAAAAAAAATTGGCTGTCTATTGTTTTTTTCCATTTTTCATAACAGCCTTTATAGTTCAGTTTCTATGTGTATGCGTGTTTTATTATAGAGAGATTTTTTTTTTTAAGTGTTTCTATTCGGAATAGAGTAATGCCGAGCGATCGTAAGTGGTTTCCTCGGTTCGCTATTTTTTACTTTTTTTCTTTCCTCTTCCTTGGTGAGCGAAACGAGGCGCATGGGGGGTGGGACGATGTCCATGTCGCTCGCTCCCTTCCTGGCTCCATTATGCATCATGACACACACAATTTGTACCACGATGCTCAATTCGGCCCACACAAAAAGAGCGAAAAAAAAAGAAAAGACAAAAAGAAATGAGAACATGCACACGGGTGCCTCAGAGACTTTTGCTCAACAGTTTGTCTTCATTCATTCTCGAACTCCTATTGTTGTTACTTTGTGTTTCACCAGATCCTTCTTAAGTAACTAGAAAGATGAAAAAGTGGGCCCACTTTTTTCAACAAACGTTTTCAGTTGTTCGTTTTCCTATTGTTTCTTGTTTGTGTATACTTTTGGGCTTTTCAAATTCATCTATATTTCAGTTGTTTTCTTCTTTATTTTTCAATTTTGCACCCGGTTTCATCTCGTATATGTATTGGTGACTATGTGTAGTGATTTGTATATACAGTTGCGTAATCTTTATAATAGCTGGTATTTTGCAACATGTGAACAATATGAGTTAAGCCACAAAAAAGGGAGTTGGCAAACACTACGTCATTGAAGGGATTGAATCGATATAGTTGGTTCATATCTTGTCATCTTCAAATGAAGAATCGCCAGATGACATAGTTTGCATGTCTTTAAAATATAACAGATGTGACACGTGCAAAATAGACATCACCGTATGAGAATCTACAAATGCTACGATAATACTGTCGTCGTTGGGGTAGCTGGTGAGAAACCGATTGTACTTCTATAGAAGAAGTCATCTTGTACTCTGTCATGCCCGTCTATTATTGCGATAGACTACTCTTTGATGCATGTAAGAGTCATAACTTCCCTGCAGGGTTGTAGTGCCAGGGTCTAAAGCATGTCTATAAAACATGAGTCCAATGGTAAGTATATCCGAGGAAATGTTAACTAAATTCATTGAAGTTTATGAATTTGTATTTTGCCATTCTGCAAGGTCTTTCAACAACTGGGCCAGTTTCTTGGTGCCCCTACCAATGATCATTGACCCCTTCCCCTTTCTACGATGAAAATATTGAGTCTCTTATTGTAATAATTCAAAAAGGACGTGCTTTTTTCCCCACCTTACCTTTATTAGTTTTGCTCACCGATCTCGATCTCAATGCTTTTATATCATCATCATCGTCCTCGTCAGAATTAAACTCTTGCTTCAATTTGGAGTCAGCTTTACCCAGTTTTATCGTGTCATTTTTCTTCTCCTTCTTGCTCTTACCATGTTGTTCTTGACCCATTTGATGCGATTGACTAATCTGCTTTCTCGTTTCGGTTCTCATTTTATTCAATAGAGCATGCATCGCAAAACTTCCACTGCCGTTACCTCCACTTGTCTTACGCGGGGTGTTGCCATCGTTGGTTTTCTTTCGTTGACTGATATCTTTTGCATTAAGAAAGTCACCCACTGTTTGCGTGGTTTTGGAGCTTAGCCCTGAACCTTGCGGGATAACTCGTAGTTTCATGAACTCGTCCTCTTGAGTGGGACTGGTTGTATTTGGTTCTTGTGTAATTGACAAAGTTGTATCATTGGTGTTTGGTGACAAAGGCTTTAGCCAATTTAACGCTCGTGCATTGTTTTGAGCTATGCTTAATCGAAAGCGAGCCTGGAGCTCCTCTTTCTTCTTGATTTCCTCACGCCGGTTTGGTGCCATCTATAATACGTTAAATTCCTCTTGTTTGGTTGAGAAGAGCATCGCGCAGTACAACTTCTTACTTTTTTTTACAAAAAAAGTGAGCCTCACGGTTCTAGCATACAAAGCAACTCAAAGCGATCAATACGACTCAAAAGATGTGTCATCAACTACAAATACATTGCTCCATTTCAATTGTAATAACACTCATTTCCTATTGACATAAGTATTCTAATACCACTCAAAAGAAAAAAAAAAAAGAGGGCAAAAATAATGCTCCCAGACAGGGAATTGAACCCTGGTCTACCATGCGACAAACGGTAATTCTAGCCACTAAACTATCTGGGATATTTTCTTAAAAATTTAGTTTGCGAGGTTTTGAAAGCTGGTGCTTTATGTTACGTTTTTAACCTTGTGCAACATTTGCTGAGGATTTCTCTTTGAACGTATTGGTCTCTAGTGAGCTTTGAACTATGTGGGTCTTGCATCTGTAAGTTTCTGGGTGCTTTAGTTTTTAGAAAGATACATTACCCAACTTATAGAGTACTATTTGCATGATCAAATCTTGGTAACGTGTAGGGAGAAAGTCTCAAGTGGTTTGCGATTCCAACAAATTAAGTTAGAGTTCACGTAGCGCAAACCGCTGACTTGATATCAGTAGTAAATCAACAGTATAGAGGATCCCGAGTGGGAGCTAAAGTGCTACATCAGCAGCCTAGAAAATTGTACTTGTGGTAATACATCATCGGCTACTCTGTTGTAGCACCACCTTTATTAACAACTACCTATCTAATGAAATTGTTCAATAATGAGCAACTCTATACTTTCTTCATTTGTAACCTAATATACAAATACGTGACACCTCTGACATACCGTAGACATCTCATATATCCCAAGGTTGAAACAAAATAATCATTCCCTAGCTCCTTCTCAACTGCTCTCTATACCGGCAATGTGTTATTAATACCAGCTAATCTATCAATGGTAGGTGCAATAAAAGGATGACTTAAAACATCACCAATATAAGGAATGGATCTTAAAAATTGTACAATTGTGCCAAAGAAATCACCAAATAATCCCAATATTCCAAAGCTTTCCAATATGAATCCCACAAAAGACCATCTCATCAAGATTAGTATTATCCCCAATGCAAAACAAACTGTGCCTCTAATCTTGGTTGGACGTGTGAAGAAGGAAACCGTACGTTGTGGGCCAATTATAAGGATGAGACCAATTATAAAGAGCAAATTGCCCAAGGCAAGAAGTCCCGAGTCAAAGAATGTCAATATTCCAAATATGAAAAAGAAGATCCCACCTGCTGTGAAACCAACACCAAATTCTAGAAAAAAAAAATGAGTTAGTACTAAGGGGAACGTGGTGTGGTTTGGATAAAATGTGGTTTCACATACTTTGTCTCTCTGATAGCCAAATCATTTTTTTATACTGGGGTGTGTAATAGTCACAGGTTTTTTGCACTGATAAGACTAAAGTTTGTTCCTGGGACTGTGGACCTTTAATTTTTTTTTTTTTTGTTGTTGATGGTTGGCGTTCTTTGAAATAATTCTTTTGACGTGTCACACGCCTTTTAGATATTTTGAAGCTTCAATCTTTTTTTTTTTGCAACTTTGATCATATGTCTACATTTTGATGCCCATTACCCTCAACCAACTACAAATGTATAGACGATTGGGAGAGTGAATTTGAGATTTCGTTGCTGTTTGTGGTGTCATGCTGCCGAAAATGATTTTTGGGAGTGGAAAGAGCGTTTTATTTTCGACTAAGTTTGCTACAAAAAAACTTCGCCAAACTTTAGATCGTTTTGAAAATTGTAGTCTAAAAATGGAACGAGCTGCACCTCAAAGTGTGAGTCCAATCTCGCATGTAGGACAATATCTTACGAAAAGGAAAGTTGAAATCTTGCAAGAGGAGGAATTTTACGCGATTCAGAACCGAATAAAAATGCATTTCCCATGAGCTTGACAACGTGGGGTTCAGTATTAAACCAGCCATTAAAAGCCACAAGCAAACTGAAATTAAATTCCAAAAAATGAATTGCACACACGAGGCAAATGTCAATTACAAATGAGAGGTTAATTTGTGTAATATTTACCAATGTGTCTATTGTTTCTTTGTAATTATAACCCATTTGACAAACTCTGATTGGCCAAAAAGGGGTTTAATCAGTGCCTTACATGAAGACGGACAGAAACAGTAAGTATAAAAGCTGACGGTTTTTTGAGTGGCCTGGAGGAGTGCCCAAAAAGAAAGGTATTATAATTACTCTTGTTCATACAAGTTATCAAGAATAAAAAATTCTTATGGTACTAAGTTGTAACTCAAGGTAGCCGGACTCATTCCACGAAATAAGCCGCCTTTTGGATGCTTTTACCTTTGCATATGGTTGTTTTTTTCACCGTGTGCGTTGTTTTTTGATACCCCCATGTGGGCAAATTCGTTCGTCGGTTATTACACAAAAGACCCACGTTCCTGATAAAGAATGAAACCGCGCCGACAAAAAAAAAGAGTGTCAAGGCACTACATGAATTTCGTAACCTTATCAAACTTTTTCTCGCAATACAATATATAAAGGACTTGGAAAGTACATTTCCTCGACATCAGAGTCAATATCACAATATTGCTATATCATTTTGTTCCCAAACAATGAAACAATTTCTTTTCGTTTTAGCCTGTTACTTGGTCCACACCGCTTACGCCGCTCAGACTGTATTTGACACTAGTTGCCCTTCCAACTCCCCCATTTCATGTTCGTCATCCAATGCAGCATCATGTTGTTTTGAATCACCCGGTGGTATTCTTTTGCAAACCCAGTTCTGGGACTATAGTCCCGCCACTGGCCCCAAAGATTTATTCACTTTACATGGTTTATGGCCCGATAATTGTGATGGAACTTATGAGCAATTTTGTGACAATTCCAACACGATAGCTAATGACGGCAGTAGCATTGAGTCGATCATTGTTGATTCATTTGGCGATCAGGAGCTTTATAACAATTTAAAGTTGGCTTGGAAGGATATAAAGGGAAATGATCAATCGTTGTGGGCTCATGAATGGAATAAACATGGAACTTGTATAAACACAATTTTACCCAAATGTTATACAAATTATCAAGAGCATCAAAATGTTTACAACTATTACAAAATCTTGTATGATTTATTTGAAACGTTGCCCACTTATAAATGGTTAGTTGATGCCGGAATCACACCTAGTAAATCAAAGACATATACAAAGACACAAATTCAACAAGCATTAAATTCGAAATTTGGTGCCGATGTTTATTTCAAATGTGATTCCAATAATGCCATTAATGAAATTTGGTATTTCCATCATATTAAGGGATCATTGTTGCAACAAAATTTCATCCCCATTGATTCATTATCGAGTTCCAATTGTCCATCGTCGGGGATTTTGTTTCCTCCCAAAGGAGATGACTCAGGATCTGATCCCAGTCCAACCAAGACAACAACAACAACAACAGGGCCAGCACCAACTGGCGACGTTCCATCTTCAGGGTATATCAAACTCAGTGGGAAATCAGGTTGTTTAATCTCAAATGGTAAATGGTACACATCAGGCACTTGTGCAACATACCATTTGTCGCAATCTTCTGATGATAAAATTGCCATAAAATCATCAAAGGGAGTTTGTGGAGTGGATTCATCGAAGAATTTTGTATGTGGATCATCAGTTGAGCAAACTCAATTTGAAGTTGATAATGGACAAATTGGAGTTGATGGTAATTTCAAATGGTGTCTTGGTGATTCAACAGGTTCAGGATCAAGTGCGCAAACTTTGATTCAATTGAGTGATGGCTCATGTAGTTCCTTCACCATTAGTGTTTCTAGTAAGTAAGGCACGACGCATGATAAATTAGACTTTATAAAAATGTTACATCCAATCTAGAAGCTTCAAGAACTCACTAGATCCCTTACACATACTTTAAAATTCTTTTGTTTTTTAAATCCGTTGAGGATAAATGTATTGCTATAAACAAAGAAAGTAGGCAAAATCCTTCTATATATGTATCTCAAATTTAAAAAAAAGGAGTGTTTAACAAATGTAGATTTATGAAGTGAAAAATGAACAGTTGATGCATCATTATCTTTTTGAAAAAAGGAGGTCATTAAAAATGGTGTTGAAAATTTTTAAAAGGTAAAAATAATCTGTTGAATGTGTTTGGGCTGATTTACTCTGAAACTTGTTGAAATTTCAAAACATACATGGGATAGCCATGTAAGCACGATCTGCTTAGTATCTGTAGATATCAGCCTTGTAAGGGCCTTCTTCTGGAATACCCAAATATTCAGCTTGGACTGGAGTCAATTTGGTCAATCTAGCATTCAAATGATCCAAATGACATCTAGCAACAGTTTCATCCAAAATCTTGGGTAACAAATGAACACCAACATCAAATGGACCAGTCTTGGCAAATTCAGGGAATTTTTCTCTAAAGTCCTTGTTGTCAGCATTGAAAAGAGCAATTTGAGCAAGAACTTGATTGGAGAATGAACAAGACATGACAAATGATGAATGTCCAGTGGCACAACCCAAGTTGACCAATCTACCATCAGCCAACAAGATGATGTGACGACCATTCTTCATCAAGTATCTGTCAACTTGTGGTTTGATATTGACAACAGATTGAGCATTCTCCTTCAACCAAGCAACATCAATTTCAATATCGAAATGACCAATGTTACAAACAATGGCATCTTCTGGCATCTTTTCGAAATGCTTACCAACGATGATATCTCTACAACCAGTAGTTGTAACAAAGATTTGACCAATTGAGGCCACTTCATCCAATGGAGCAACTTGATAACCGGAAACAGCAGCTTGCAAAGCATTGATCGGATCAATTTCAGTAACGATAACTCTAGCTCCCATACCTTGTAAAGCTAAAGCACAACCTTTACCAACATCACCAAATCCAGCAACAACAGCAACTTTACCAGCAATCATGACATCAGTGGCTCTCTTGATACCGTCAATCAATGATTCTCTACATCCGTACAAATTGTCAAATTTGGACTTGGTGACAGAATCATTGACATTAATGGCAGGGACTTTCAATTTACCATCTCTCAATGACTTGTACAAGTGATGGACACCAGTGGTTGTCTCCTCACTCAACCCAAAACAATCTTTCAACATTTCTGGGTACTTTTCATGAACCAATGAAGTCAAATCACCACCATCATCCAAAATCAAATTCAACTTCTTACCATCTTTGAAAGCAAACAATTGTTGTTCAATACACCATTGATACTCTTCTTCAGTTTCACCCTTCCAGGCAAACACAGGAACACCAGCAGCAGCGATAGCAGCAGCAGCATGATCTTGAGTTGAGAAAATGTTGCAAGATGACCAAGTAACTTCAGCACCCAAGGCAACCAAAGTTTCAATCAAGACGGCGGTTTGAATAGTCATGTGTAAACAACCAGCAATTCTAGCTCCTTTCAATGGTTGTGATGGACCGTATTTTTTACGAATGTACATTAATCCTGGCATTTCATTTTCAGACAATTCGATATCTTTTCTACCAAAGGCAGCTAATGAGATATCGGCAACTTTGAAGTTAGTAGCTGGAGCAGACATTGTGAGGTACAGTTAGTGATTATAGTTTATAGATCTAAAGCTTCAAAAAAAGTAGAACCAAAAGAAATGTGTGAAAAATATATATCCCTTCGATGGACGAATTGGAAAAAAAAATTGAAAAATTGGGCCCCACCTGCATATAAACTGAAACCACTTTACAAAAGTTATACGACGAGAAGATTGGGGGTTGGGTAGTGTACAACGTGTACAAAAAAACGAACTTGGTCCAACGTGTACATCAGGGGAGCACGTGCTTCAGACAAAACCTACAATGCATTAAAACGATCATCCATCAAAACATCATACATATAGTTACTTTTTTTTTTCATCTACCTACAAATAAATAAATAAATCTACCCCTCCCATAACCTATTGTCTCTTTTTTCTCACATTTCAAACTTTAACCAATCTAAATCCTTGTAATCGGGTGTAGTCGCCATGCCAGCTCCATTCCCTTTACTACCAAAACCATTAGTAGTAGTAGTGGTACTGGTAGTGTGCATTTGCATAGCAAACGCATCATTCGTACTTGTAAACTGCGTCAGCTTCGGAGCGGCAATACTAATCTTCAGAGGAGAAATTTGCGTTGATGGTAATTGTGATGACAATTGCGATGGTAGTTGAGAACTATCTTGAGATGCCAAACCGGGAACTGCGAATCCATCTGGTTCTTCATCACCCCCATCATCATCATTGTGTAGGCTCGTGTAGTTGCGGAAAAACTCTTCATCAATCATACTCATGGTTGCATCAATCATGTCGGGGTCGACTTCTGGTACGGAGGGAATGAAATCATTGTCAGTGCTGTTGTTGTTGTGGTTGCCGTCACCCAACATCATCGATTCATCGTCAATTCCTTCATGTTGGACAATGGGAGGTTTACTGGCTCTATATTGTTCCAACAATTTCAATTGCTTTGAATGTACGTCCTGACCATATGGCTGGTGGTGGTGTTGATAATGGTGGTTGTGTTTTTGATGATGTTGCTGAAATTGCAATGGTTGCAGTTGCTGTAGTTGTTGCTTCTGCAGATAGTGTTGCAGCAGTTGCAGCTTCTGTTGTTGCTTCTGCAGCAGTTGCTTCGACTGCAGTTGCTTCATTTGCGCAGACAACATTGAGGTAGTCGAAGCATTAGGTATCGAAGACGGAAGCATACCCACAACATTCATTGGCGTAGCAGGTATGGAATTTGGTGTCTCATGTTGATTAAAGCTACCAACAAGAAATGAATTTGGTGAATTTAAAGAATTGGGTGTCTCAACACCACCATTTTCATGAACATTACCACCAAAACTATGACCTTGACTATGCGTATGCATCAAAGTAGTATTACTATTGTGCCTTGAAATTTGTGGTCGTTGTTGAAATTCTTGAGGAGTATCGAAATAATTTGATTGTGGGAACCTTTGATTGAGCATATTAATATTATTCGAAGTCAATGAATTTGTTGGTGTAGACACCGATACCGTGTTTTTCCTTGAAATATTCACCAACGATGTTCTTCTACTCAATGAAGATGACGAAACAAGTGAATTTGTGCGTTTGATCGACGATGGGATATTCGACATTGACATAGCAGACGCTGGTTGTTGCAGTTGCTGCAGTTGATGATTTAAAGATGCACTCGAGGGGAACCCAGCCGCGTTATTCCTATTATTGAATGATGATGCACTCATGACTCCAGCTTGTTCAATAGTGGCAGGTATATTAACCTCTGATTTTTTCCTCTTGAATGGCTGATTATTGTTAATTGTGTATGAATATGATGAGTTTGCTGATGACGCAGCCGACGTCGGTGAACTAACATCATTATTGCGGCTCTGCGGGATAGGTATACTCTTGTTGCTCAAACTGGTTGAACTTGAAGTCTTGGGTAAAATCATTACATTTTTCAATCTTGAGTTTTGTAGTGAGTTACTTCCTCCACCAAAAGAATTGGAAAATTGATTAGGTAGAGATGAAGCAAATCCATTGGTATTTGGAGCAATGGCAATTGGAGTATGCCTCTTAAATATTGTTGCACCATCACCATTTCTCGAATTTAAATGTTGAGCTGATGCGATATTCAATGTTCGTGGTGCAGAACTGGACATTGCACTACTTGACGATTTCCTTGAATTTCTCTTTTTTATGACATCGGTCTTTAACGATAAAGGACGTGTTGTACCATGTAATTTCAAAAATAAACCACAAGCATTACACAAGGTGTTACCGTCAGTATCTTTTCGCCACAAGGGAGTCTTTTCAGTTTTACAGTTGAAACAAGAGGTCTTTATTGCTTGTGCTTCAGTTTCCTTCTTCGTGGGCTCCTTTTCCTCCTCCTTTTCCTCGGTTGAACCGGTCTTTTTTTCCTGTTTTAATTCCTTCAACTTCGATAGTGAAGATGTCAAGTTCGATTTTGGCTTTGTTGCGGTGGCCTCGACATCAGATGCTACGCTCGATGTAGCCGAAGTACCGCACGCACTAGAATTATTTCTTGAACAACTGCTTTGATCTGAAGTGGGGGACTTGCTTTCAGTACTGTTTGGTGGTTCCATATCGATATCCATTGAATTCTCACCATTGGACCCATTCCGTTGCGGTAGACTAGGAGTATTTGATTTCTCAACATTGCGTTTTGAAGGGCTGCTGAATATTGGTTTTAACGCACTGGTGTTTTGTAATTCATCTATTGACAAGGGGGAAAGCAAGTCAAATGTATCTTCATTTGTACCCAGTAGATGTACATGACGATGATGATGATGACGGTGTTGCTGGTGGGGAGGCTGTGATGTGTGCTGTTGACCAGATTGATGTGATGTCAATTGCTGACGAAAGTCAGGCGATATACTAAAGTTGTAATGTTGCTCATTATAAACGTTATTCTTCATATGACTTAGTTGAGTTTTACTGTTTGATTTGCGTAGCTGTCTATTCTCAACTCTTGGTTGTAAATTCAACAATTTTTTAGCTGAATAAAAGATATCTACTAGTGAGGGTCCGGGGTCAAATGATGAGGATGCGGATGTGGATGTGTCATGTGAGCCAGGTGAGTGTTGTGATTGACTGCGTTGTAGACTTGACTGTGGAGTTCTATTGTGTCTCGACTGGTAATTAGTATCTTCTTCTGTGGCTGATGATGATGAAGACGAAGAGGAGGATATGTTTGCGGCAGCCTTGGTGGTGGAAGTGGTTGGCTGTGAGTGGCTATTGCTTGTGGGTAGTGGTGGTGCACCAAAATGATTATGAGACATCAAGCCACCTCCGGTTTTGTTATTGCTTCCCTCTATACCTTCAGTAGTGACGGAGGCGTTTGTAGTGGTCCTTGTTGACATAAAAGAAATGGCCTGTGTGATGTGTATATATGTTTTTGCTTTTTTCTCGTGTGTGTGAGTCCTTCTCTAAATAATATAAACTGATGATAATTTTTGGTAATCAAGTTACTTATTATAACCACGTTAAAGTCTTTCGTAATAGTGATATAAATGATTAGTGTAAGTAGGATGTCCTTTGAATATACCACTTTATGATGCTGTTACCACTTAGATGTAGAAGGTGTATACTGATGTTATTGTTGATGATGACTCTCTTGTACTTGTCCCCTTCCCTGTTTTTCAAAGAACATTTTAAAAATTTAATTTTAAACTTTTTTTTTTTTATTTTTTATTTTATTTTTATTAAAAGACCGTGTTTATATGCAGGAGCAGGTAGTCGTGTTATTGTGTTCAAATTTAACTGGTTTCACACATAATACACACGACCTTATTAGTAGTGTCTTAAAATATAAGTTTGTGACATTCGTCATACCTAACTCCTATAGAGTAATTCCAAATTTTGCAGCATAACAAACAAGAAAGAGAATTACATAAAAATCTTTAGTACTAAAATTCGATCTCAATCTACATACACCTGTTCCGAAGAGTTTGTTGACGGAGTTGTCATTTAATGACAAAGGAAAAAGAGTCGTGTTAGACAAAAAGTCCCCGCCGCATGAATACAAATTGCAATTTAACACAAAATAAATAAAACAATTGACACAATGAGCGGATAATAAGTTTTCCTCCTCGGCTACATTCTACATCTCCCATTTCTGATCTATTGTTTTTTAGCTTTACTCTTACAATAATGTGCAAAACATTCCTTCTAGACAATTCTGGTCCACTTTTATACATGAATTGCATTCCATTATACGATTATACATCCATACTTATATATATATATATATATATATATATATACGTCCTTTTAGTCCTTACTTACATTACTACTAGTGGTTGCACTACCATTACCACCATTACCACCATTATTGTTCAGTCTGGTATACTTTCCACCACCTCCATACCTCGATTTTCTCTCTCCTCTTCCCTCACTACTCAGTGGTGATTCAACATGCAACCTGTACTCAAACCCAACTCCTCCAACACGTTCATTGGACCCACTATCAACAGTAGTAATAGAATCAGCTCCCAGTAAAATGTCGTCACATTCTCTGATCACCCTCAATATCGCATCACATATGATACGTCTTGCTTGGAATGGAGTCAATGGTTTCTTAATACTACCTTCGGCTGAGCTTGTGCTTTGTTGTTGCAGTTGCAGTTGCTTTTTGAAATTCAAGTTTGAGTTCCAAACTGATATTATGTCTTCTTCTTTACGTACACTCAACACAATCCCACATATGTCATTATGTAATACGTTTTGAATTTCAAAGGCATGGGTCAGAGGTATAAAATTACCCGTCAAAATTTTTATAACCATCCTTTCCCAAATCAATGCTGTTCTCTTCCTCAATTTTTGAACTGACTGCTGCGAGGAAATTGCCGTAGTTGTAGATGCGCCTTCTGCATCTTTCTTATTCTGATGATGATAATCTTGAGCTTTTCTACTAAATCTGAAAATCCAACGACCTCCTTTGGCATTCAATGGATCTTCCCATACTGGATTAACACCAATTTTGAAAATAAGAAATTCTGAACCAATGCTTAAATTGTAACTAGTCTTGATCGACGTCAACATTGTCCACATTTGCTCAACTGATGCAATGTGTGAAATTGTAGTTGAGGTATTGTTCAAGTTGGTGAATTGTAATTGATGGGTCGTTTGCAAATAAGAATCAACACCTGCTTGTTGCTGTTGCAGAACAGTATTGTTATCACCATCAGTTGTGGTATTAGCCGTGGTTGCAGACTCAGCTGTGGATAGTTCCTGCTGCTGCTGCTGCTGCTGCTGTTGTTGTTGATGTAGTTGCATTTGTTGCTTTTTATTCCTGAAATGGTGCCATACAGTCCAACAATAAGGCAATACATGTTCATTTTCTGACACATCGGCCAATGCTTCTTCAGTCAATTTGGCAGCATCCAATTTGGACAACTTGGCCAATTCTTGTGATGACACATGCCCACTAAAACCTTGTTGATTATGATTGTGATTATGGTTATGGTTATAATGATGATGAGAACCATGACCAGATCGGTAATGATGATGCTGTTGTTGAAACTGATTTTGCTCATTATTGATATTACTCGTTTCATTACTCATTTGACTGGCATTACTATTGTGATGACTTTGATGAAACTTTGACCTTGGTGGAAACGATGATTGAATGGATTGAACTGGCGTTGAAGACGGTGACGAGCTTGCTGATGATGAGGAGTCGGCATTATTCTGGTTCATTATTCTATTGAATAATGACTCTGCTCTTTTCAAATTATCAGACATGAAAATAGTTTCTATAAGGTGGTTATCAAATGCAAACTTTTTTTTTTAAGATGAGTAGGTGTTAAAATTTAATGCTGAGACTAGATTTGTTTGGCTACCATGGAATTGAAATGGAAAAAGCTATAGCTTTAGTAAACAAGAAGGATCAGGCTACGCTTGATTAAATAGCTGGAATGGATTGTCAATGAGTATTACTAAAAGGAAATGATGATGATGATGACGATGACGATATGGAACTGCAAAATGGTGAAAAAAAAAAAAAAATTCTTCTTGTTCTTGTTCTTGTTCTTCTCTCGCTTTCAAAAACTCAATGCGTTCTAATTTTTATGCATTCTCTTCGAGTACACACTCCACTACCACGTAGAGATCAAAAATCACCATAGTTAGAATAGGATGATAAAGACTAGCGGTCAAAAAAGGGCACTACCCAGTGTCTTTCAATCTGTTTACCTTATGCTATCTACATCCACTTGAATTCACTCTCGGATACTATGCGTCCATGATTCCCTTTCAGAATTACATAAATAAAAATTTCTTATACACACCTCTACGTCTCAATCCCCTCTAAGCTTTAGCATAATAGTGCAAGTAACCGCCCAAAGTCTTGCACCCATTGATATAGTTATTAACATCCAATTTTTCATTGATTGAATGAGCACCATCATCACCTCTACCCATGGGCAACAACAACACATCGACTCCCAATTCCTTTTCAAATGTTAAAGTAATGGGGATTGATCCACCTTCTCTTGTAAAATCCGGCACAATTCCCCATACATCTTGAGTTGCTTTAGCTGCTGCTTGGAAACTTTCATTAAATGGATCAGACACCCAGTAATTACCATCATGAATTAATTCAACTTTGAATTCATTAGGTGAGTTCAATTTAGCTAATTCTTGATTAATGTGTTTAAACACCAATTCATCCAATTTTTTCGATTCGATATCGGGCACAGTTCTAATGGAGAATTTACCAACAACTTTCGATGGGATAACGGTTTTGGCACCAGCACCGGAAAATGCACCTTCGATACCGTGTAACGATAAGGATGGATATCTCCATCTATGTTTCAAAATGTCCTTTTTGTTCTGATGTAAAGCTGTGTTTGAACCAGCAGCTGCATTCAACTCTTCAACTGAAAAATCAATACTATCATACAATCCGTCCTCTTTTTCAGTCAATGGAGCCACCATTTCATCAACTCCGGGGATCAAGATCTTTCCTTTACCATCGACCAAAGTAGACATAACTTTAATCAAATCAGTCATTGGCTCAGCAATAATACCACCAAAGATACCACTATGTAAATCAGCACCTGGACCTTTCACAATAATTTGGTAGTAGTTACATCCTCTTAATCCATAAGTCAAAACTGGTTTGGTTGTACCTAACCAATAATTATCAGAAATGGTTACTTGATCAACATTTTTAAAATATTGTTTGGCTTCTTTAGCAACCAATTCATCCAACCCCAAGGATCCACTTTCTTCCATACCTTCAAAACAAACGACCAAGTTAACTGGTAATTCCCAACCCAATTTATTATGAGCCTCAACAACATTCAACCATCCCATAACTGGACCTTTATCATCAGTTGATCCTCTACCATACAAAATCTCCTTTGTCTTGTCATAATGCATAGTAAAAGGTTCAGTACCCCATCCGTCCTCTTTCAAAGCTGGCTGAACATCATAGTGTCCATAAACCAAAACCGTCTTTTTTTTAGGATCAGACCCAAATCTACCCAAGACGATGGGTGGCAATTGTAAATTGGCATCTTGAACTGGTGGTGGCTGTGTACCTAATTCCTTAACTTGAATGTCTTGGAATCCCAATTGGGTCAATTCATTTACCAAAAATTTCGACATTTCCACAACTTTTGGTCTAAGTTGTTCATCTGAGGAAACTGAGGGGATGGCTATGGCTTTGGATAACCGTTCGATAAATTGTGGTTTCAATTCATCAATGGTTTTAAAGAGTGGGTCTATTGGTAACTTGTCGTATTTCTCTGACATGGCTCAGCTAGTGTTGTTGTGAGGGTTTGTTGTTGTTGTTAGATTTACAATTGATTGTCCAATTGGATCAAAAAGAAAGGGAAGTTTTGGAGTGTCTAAGATATGCGGCGTTTCTTCGGGTGTATAAAATTTTTTCCCTTTTCTCTTTTAAAGCCGTGCAACCAAATGGGAGTTGAAAAAACAAATGCAAGAAAATCTTAGGGCGGAGTATGGCGGGTTAATAAGTTGGTCCGTTGGGATATAGCAATCACTTCCTCCTATAACAGGGCATCCAAATTACAAGTACTTGAGTTGAAATGTAGACGCTTCCAGGATATCTACAACATTCATCTTATGTAATTATATGAAACTCTTCTGTACGGAAATTTTCAATTATGGCAGCGACTCTTCATTGTAGATCCGCACTCAATACTTTCATGGACTGGACTTCTAACTCTATGGCCCGTTCCTTCTTTCCGTTGACTGTCGAGCTCTTCAACTGGTCACGTGAAGATGCTTATTTTTGTTTTTTGACGCGCAAATGCACCAGTTCACTTGATGAGGGATTGATTGATATTCAGCTTGCACACTTCAGCCATTCCCCCACCCATTACAATGGACTCGGATGAGATAGTATCAACGAGTTCCGAAGAGGAGGACCTTTTTGATGTTTTCAATTTGCGAAAGTCACCCGTGAAACTACAGAAAACGTATTCACGATCAACGCGACGCAATGAAGAATCAAGCACCAATAATCTGTATCTGTATAAGAACAATCGAGGAAATCTCACATCTGACGATTCACCATCATCAAAGAGGAAAAGAACATCTCAGGTAAGAAGACCGCGTCAGAAACGATATTACAACAAAACAAAGCTGGATGACGAGGATGACGATGATCTACTCGATATTCAAGTACCACCAATCTTCAAGGATGCTGTTAAGAGTCAAAAGGTGTATGAGCAACACCAACAGGTGAAGAAACGGATAGCTGATCGTGAAAGATTAGAAGAGTCACGCTTACAACAAAGGGAAACGCGTTTGATACGACTAATGGAAGAATTGAACCATGACGAAGAAAATAGGTATGACTTGGAACAAGATAGAAGTTACTTGGAGAAATTGCTTGCCAAGGATGAAAAGGCTTTGGATGGATATGGGATACCGCGTCATTTTTACAGCTTGAGGAATACGCAATTTGATGAAAATCTATTACCGAATCACATTTTGAATAAGGAGATTAGTCAATCACTACAATTTTTGATAGCCAGAGATCTCCTCGCTGCTTATGCGAAAGTGAAAACAGAATTCAAGTTGTTCTTTTTAAAAGGTTTATGTCTGACAAATCCTAGGTTTTTGCAAAATTTATGCCTTATGGTTTTACTACATAAGGATCCTATTTTCAATAAAGAGGAGTTCGAAGATTTACTTTTGAAAATAGGATTGGATCCTGAATTGTTACACAACGAAGAAAAAGCATTTTTGAAGGTGGAGAGAAAGAAACCCGTGTTGAACCTACAATTGGAAAGGTTGAATGTGCTATTTACTGCGTATCTTCGTGGTTCAACTGAAGTGGATTTTGCAAAAGTAACCAGGTATTTTTTGCTAGTTGTGTCTGACTACAATGCCAACAAACACGAGTTGCAAACATTAACTCTATTTGTTCAAGGTGTGTTTCCGCTACTATGTGCTAAAATTGAAAACGTCCAGGACCTTGTCTCTCAAATTTTGAATGTCATGTTTGAAATAGAAACCAGCCTACCTAATCAAAGTGATAAGGAGAAGATCAAGAAAATGGACTTGGAATTGCATTACAACATCATCAAACTAATCAATGTGATATGCGGTGGGGATGAAAAAATTAGGTCTGTGGTTGATGAATTGAATTTACAGTACTTGCTCGGAAGTGATTACCGTAACGATGTCCACAGGTTCACCAAACAAAACATAGTCTACCATATTGCCAACAAGATCATTATTGAAGACAATGTCAAGGATCTTCTCGAATTGAATGATTTACCAACAGCAAATAAGATGTATTCGTTTTACTACAAGGTCAAGATTCTACCATTTGTTTTGGTCAACCCATTCGATTTCACACTTGATCGGGAGAAAAATATCAAAATACTTCGCTCAATTAAAAGCTCTGTCGACAGAATACTACAAAGTTGTTATGGATTGATACGAGATTTGGGATCAATAAATGTTGAAATCGTAATGACTAGCTTGCAAACTGGTGTTGATAAATTTAGTTTCAATCGAGAAGAGATGGTGAGATTTTTAACTGATTTACATCAGGATTTAAGTTTACAATGTGATAAGTTGGAAAATGATTTGAAGTTGGTTAATCAGGATTTCTTTTATGGGTGAAATTTGATCATATTGTATAGAAAGTTATAGAACAAAAAATCTTGTGGTCTCGTTAATTTCTTTTGTGCCAATGTGCACGTGCGTCGGATAAAATGTAGTTTTTCTTGTGCAACTTTCCTGTTTTTGTGGATGATGTCAATGGGAATAAAGAAGTGAGTGACTAAACCTCGTTAATATATTTCCCACCAGCACGAATATACTCACTTACGCTGAACGATATTCTTACTCAATACTACTAGCAATCGATAAAAACTCATCAGCAGTAGACATCTTCAACGAAACAAATCTTATAGCGAGCGACATTTTTATGATCAAGTTGTCGACACGATTGTACACTACAACACCACAAAAAATATTAAGAATGACAGTTGAACAACAACAACAGCAACAGCAGTCCATACAGAGCCAGTCTCAGAACGGACACACCTCTGGCCAGCCAGTTAAATATGTGAATTCAGAACTAACAACTGTTGAACAAGCCAAACCTGGACGTAAAGTCGAACTCCCATTTGGATTCGGGCCTTTACCCAAAGACCATTCCAACAAAACAATATTCTTTTTCGATATTGATAACTGCTTATATCCGAAATCTACTCGTATTTTTGAAATGATGCAAGAGAAAATTCATGAATATTTCAAGCACAACTTACAGTTGAATGATGAAGACGCTTACAGATTGCATCATGATTATTACAAAACGTATGGTTTAGCCATTGAAGGATTGGTTCGTAATCACCAAGTTGATGCATTGGATTACAATTCCAAAGTCGATGATGCATTGGACTTACATGCTGTATTACGTTACGACAAATCATTGAGAGACACGTTGTTGAAAGTAAAACAATCGGGTAAATTTGACTACTTTTGGTTAGTCACAAACGCATATAAGAATCACGCATTGAGAGTAATTAGCTTTCTCGGAATTGGTGATTTGTTTGATGGGTTGACGTATTGTGATTATTCAAAGTTCCCCATTGTTTGCAAGCCAATGAAAGAGTACTTTTTAAATGTATTTGATTTGACAAGATTGAATTATGAGAATAAAGAGGTTTTGGCCAAGCAGTGGTTTATCGACGACAGTGAACTCAACGTGAAGGCCGCTTATGATTTAGGGGTGGGACATGTGATTCACTATGTTGAGCATGATGAAGATGTGGCAAAATTAAAACAAAAGGACGATTTTACTCACTATTATGGAGATGGATCTTCTAGGTCCAAAATTCAAATTTTGAGTCAATTTTCAGACTTGCCTAAACTTGTAGGTGTATAGAGGAATAGAACACTATAGAGATTAAAGGGACAGTCATTGTTGAGATGAGCGGAAACTAGAGACTAAATGCTACCAATACACCTCGAGACGTTGAACTGAATTTAAGTTATCTTGATGGTTTTCAAGATATGATTTGGGTTGTTTCGTGTGATGAATGGAATCATGTTCTACCTTGTACTTAAATGTAAATTTATGTGGACCGAGATTTTGTTTGGTCGCTCTTTTTCTCAATTCACCAAAGATTTCAATGTCGGACGAGTTGGGTGCAACATGTGATGACTTTCTCGAAGCTACATCAATCTTATCGCATCAGTATGGTATTCCCAAGATCCAGCAACCGCAAGACTTCACATCATGGGCACACATGCATGATCTTGAGAAGCAGTACTATACTGCCTATCAGAAGCTAACTCACAAACTCAACCACTTGATGTACTTGACCAAATTGAAAGAGATTGCTCATCCCAGTGAAGATACAACACAGCAGGTTAATCAGATCAAACGAGCAATGGATATCGACGATTTGGAAGAGCTTTTCCTGTTTCTTCAACTTCAAAATGATCTCATCAAGACCGATTCTTTACTTAATCGATTCTTGCTCATGTCGGCCCCCACACTCAAAGCGATCAATCAAGCCAACTTGAATACATCAGAGACAAAAATACTAGAGCATTTGGGTTTGTTGTATGATGATAATGGGCTTGTTCAGAAGGTGCAGGAGATTGAAAACAAGAAGCGCGATGAAATGAATCAAATACAACAGCACCCATTTGAAGTAATTTACACCGAAATAAAGCCCCTAATGAATGAGATCGAGCAGTTGGATTTGCAGTTTGAAGAGCTACAGACGAGGTACATTTCACAGAAGGAAGCACAAGTTGAAGAAAATGAAGTAGCTCGCGTACAATATGCAGAGCTTGTTCATCGATGGCACAAACTAGATCGATTATGCATACTTTTGATCCTTTTAATTACAAGTCTACCTTATGATTGGCTGATTGATGAATCACTAATGAATATGATGCTTGAGTTGAATGCCATACGAGACAAGTTGAACAAGTACCAGTCGGTTGTGAACAAAGACAACATAGAAAATTTCACTATAAAAGAGTTGATGGGTTTGGAATTTTAACTAGTTTGAAACCTATTAGCCCTATTCTTTTTAGTCTCGTTGGTGAATCGCATTTGCATGGATTTTTGAATGAATTCCCTACACGATCAACAAACGTCATATTTATTGAAAGCTGAACGGCTAAGGGGCTGAATATAATACGTTTCAGATTCGATGGAAATCCGATTAGAAGTGTAACTTTTTCTACTCCACAACTCCTCGGGAGTCACCAGTTCTAATACCGGCTGCGGGAAAACTTCCTTGAACATATACATTACGTCTTCACCCCATTCGTTCTACCAGTAGTGTAATGTATTTTGCCAGGTTTGTATTCATCAAAATAGATTTTATTAATTCAGCACATATGAAAACAATGTAGGCCAATTATACACACCGGTAATTGTGGACTTAGCAGATGTATCAACCTCCTTGAGTCTAGATAAGCGCAATATTTAATCAACCATATATTGAGGCTAGCGTTGGGAAAGTTGCCAATGATCGAGGGTATCTTCTCATGCCATGTTTCAGTACATATGACCAAGCTTGAATTCTTTGAAAGGCTCAAACACTCCAAACTATTGAAATATACCGAAAGCTGAATCAAATTTGGAAATTCATTTTCGAAAGACGATGAGCCGATTTGAAGCGAACAATTACCGAGGATCAGTTGTTGAATGTACAAAGTGTTAATGTACTTTCAGAAATTCAAATCGCTTGAGAGAAGAAGTAAGGTGTGCAATTTTGATGTGCATTTGCCTTGATGAAGAACCCCTAGATTTGGACTATGACTCAATCGCAAAGTTTTCGCATAGTTTAGGCTATTTAAACTTTCCACATTTATGCTTTTACCACCAATGGTTATCAGTTCTAAGCATAAGTACATCTCTAACGAGAAAGATATAGTTCCCGGTGAATACTGTATAGATATCTAAAAACAACCCATTGATTCATCTTGAACACAATACATGCTCGAGAAGTAGTAATCAATCAGGTCGAATCCATCCATCATATATTTACAAAACTCTTTTGAGATACTGCTTCCAAACTCAACGTAAGTTATATGCTGAGTATTGTCTATTTGCGACGAGTACTTCTCCACATTATTAGCTGAAACGATTGTAAATTTGTTAGTTCAGTGATTGTTTACATTTCTTGCAAACCTAAACAAGCAGGTTTTACTCATCCCATGATATTCCATACCAACTTCTGGCATCAAAATCAATGGAGAGCGACGCTTTTTTGGTTCATGACGACTCTTTTTAACGAAAGGCGTAACGAGTTTTTTATCCACAGCCTTGATCAATTCCCTCATCTCTTTCTCAGGTAGTTCATGCAATCTCGAATAAGTAATGATGTCTGAGTAGACGTAAATATAATCGTACAGTTTCATTTTGGCAACCACAGCAAATTTCGAGTGAATTGAGGCTAATAAAATTGTTTGATGCTGATTGAGCTGCGTGAAAATGTCATGTATTGCCTGGATGGAAACAAGCAACGTTAGTGTTTGCTTCAGCTTGCATTTAACATTGCTTTGCTTTCTATCAATGGACTTTTCTTTATCGAGTTTCCTACTCTCTGGTACATCACACGTCATGACATGAGATATGTACATAACTAAGGCAATTTCTTACAGCAAATCAAAGAACAATGAAGTCATGGTCAACGTACTAAGCAACTTCTTGATAGCAGTTCTGAGTTGCATACACTACAGAAATTTCATGTTCTTGGTATGTTCCCTACACCGTAGAAAGCTCAAATTTTAGGATCTCGGAAGCACCATCAATCAGGTAGGCATCCATATTTACAGTAAAGATTTCGGATGTTTTTATTTTTGTGTGTGATGCAAAAGGTTTCGTGTGCTATTTTTTATTTTTTATCTATTT